>Ga0062383_10000251_pt1 | contig 13584 bp, 11 predicted proteins | sample DOMMetBare3Fresh_FD_59508 | JGI IMG/M metagenome (GOLD analysis project Ga0062383, IMG submission 59508) | Wetland sediment microbial communities from St. Louis River estuary, USA, under dissolved organic matter induced mercury methylation -... | ecosystem: Environmental > Aquatic > Freshwater... | reverse complement strand
TTCAGTATTTTTAGAAAAATAATCCATTAACAGCTCACCATTATTAACCGTGGTAAGCCGCGTAGCAATAGATATTTCTCTTAAAGCTTTCTCAAAGAAAAAACAGTCGTCAGCATCATCATCTGCAAGCAGGATATTTAATTGTTTTGCATTCATCGGTTGCTGGTTTGATTTAGTACATTTTTTTAAAATAATTAATTATAAATTTATTTCCTGCAGATTAAGCCGGCTTTCTTTTATCACTTTGCGAAGGGAATGTAGAATGAGCTCTTTGAGTTCTGCAACAGTACCGGGCTTACGGATATAATCCTGTACGCCTAATTGATAAAGTATACCTATCATGCCCAGTTCATAATTAATATCCTGTGCGTATGATGTAGAAAACATAACGATAGGAATATCTTTCAATTTACTATCATCTTTCATCTCCGTTAAACATTCAAACCCGCCTTTGCGCGGCATGCTCAGGTCCAGGAAAAGTACATCGGGCAACTGTACTGAATTTTTAGAAAAATAATCCATCAATTGCTCGCCGTCATTAACAGTGATAAGCCGTGTATTAATAGGAATTTCTTTCAAAGCATTCTCAAAAAAAGAACGATCATCAGCATCGTCATCTGCCAGCAGAATGCTAAGCGGGGTTTGTTGTTGTTCAGAATTCAAAATATTTCATAATTTAAAAAGCTTTAAAAATTGATACCAAAAAAATTATAAATCATTATGCCCTTTCCATATACCAGTTCAGTGTTTTTTCCATTTTTTTATAACTGAATATTGCTGTAATAATTTTTTGCAAGCGGTGAAAAGCGGTTTCGCTTTTTACCACATAATCAAAAGCACGGTGGTGCATGCAGTTGATGGCTACATCTATTTTATCCTGGCTGGATAGCATCACAACAGCAATATCCGGATTAGTGGCTTTTATTTTATCCAGTGTTTCCACGCCATTCATGGCAGTTTTATCTATACCATCAAGATGGTAATCCAGGATGATTACATCAGGATTGCCGGATAAATTTTCCAGGCAACGTTCGCCAGTCGCAAATGTTTCAATGGTAAAATCACCATGCTGAAGAAATTCAATTTCCATGGATTTTAAAAACAACGCATCATCATCCACCAGGAAGAGTTTTATCTTTTCATTGTTCATGGGGTTGTATTTTTTAATTTATTAAATTCCATACCTAATTCAATGCAGGCTTTCTCACAAATAGTTGCAAGCTGCAATACCAGGCCGTGTATTTCCTGCCTGTCCGGCAGGCAGGCCTCAATATGTTGTTGTGATCCTGCCTTCCCGGTTTCATTCCCGTCCGTACCGGCACGGGCGGACAGGCGGGCAAACTCCTGAATTTTTTTTGCCATGTTTTCATATTCTTCACTTATGCCCATAATAGAAAATGAAGGAATCATTTTATGCACAGCTGCATATACTATGTCCCAATTTTCATCCTGTAACCCTTGTTTCATGGCACTTACTAACGGAGGAGTTTGTACCAGGTAAAGTGAAATCATTTCCATAATCAGGTTGGGATTTGATTTTGTGTGCTGCATTAAATAAGTCATGTCAGTGCATCTTAATTTTTCATTTGCACCATTGTCCTGCCCCGCTTCATCTTTCCCGTTTGTATGGGCAAGTGCAGACTGGCGTCCATTCCCATTTTCTTTTACGTTAACTTCATTCGCAACCGGGGTTTTTTTTACCAGCCCGATAATTTTTGTAAACAATAATTTTTCGTCAATGGGTTTTGCGATGTAATCATTCATACCTGCGGCGTTGCATTTTGCCAAATCAACGGTGGTTACATCTGCCGTTAAAGCAATGATGGGGATTTTAGAATTCATGGTGTTGCGGATGTATTCGGTTGCTTCAAACCCATTCATTTCAGGCATCTGCAAATCCATCAAAATAACATCATAGGTTTTTGCCTTTAATTTTTCAATGGCTATTCTTCCGTTATCAGCTACATCACGATCAAATCCAAAATCATCCAGCAGGGTTTTCATCAGCAATTGATTGAGGGCAATATCTTCCACCACCAATACTTTTATGTTTCTATTTTCTTCATAGGTTTCTGCTATGGCTGCTTCCATTTCAGCAGCTTCATTTGTTTTTTGAAAACTTAGTGTAAAACTGAAAGTTGAACCTTCACCGGGTTTACTTTTTACACTTATGGTTCCGCCCTGCGATTCTACTAATTGTTTTACAATGGCAAGCCCCAGCCCCGTGCCACCATATAACCGTGAAGTGCCGCTGGATGCCTGTTGAAAATTTTCAAATATTGTTTCCATTTTAGATGGTGGTATGCCTATTCCCGTGTCGGTGACAATAAATTCAATGGTTACATTTTCTTCATCTTCATCACGCAACTGTACGCTTACGTTAATTTTTCCGATGGATGTAAACTTGACTGCATTACTTACCAGGTTGATAATAACCTGGTGCAACCGTACCGGGTCGCCCAGTAACACTTTGGGGATTTTGCTGTCAAATTCTATTTCAAGCTTCAAATTTTTTTCCTGGATTTTTGTTTCAAACAAATGCAGCATGGCTGATATAGATAAAGCCATTTTAAAAGGTACCTGTTCAAATGTCATTTTACCTGCATCTACTTTTGCCAAATCCAATATATCATTAATAAGTACTATTAATGCATCGCCGCTTAGTTTGATGGCATTTAAATATTCTTTTTGTTTTCCCGTTAAATCTGTTTTCAAAATCACTTTAGTAAACCCGATAATGGCATTCATGGGTGTACGGATTTCATGGCTCATGTTGCTCAAAAATTGCTGTTTTGCCTGCATGGCGCTTTCCGCTTTTCTTTTTGCATCTTCAGCCATCACGGTGGCTAACTCGGCAAACACTTTTGCTTCTGTTAATTCTGTTTCAGTTTTTTTTATTTCTGTAATATCTCTTGCTACCAACACGGCGCCAATTACTTTCCCTTTATCACTTTTATAAACCGAACCATTAAATAATACTTCTGTATGCTTATTATCATGTATTGTCAGAGGATAATCTGTTATAAACATTTTTGTAAAAACATCTTGGTACAACTGCCGTGCTTTTTGCTGGTCGATAAAATAATTAAAGAAGTCAGATCCTGTAAGATTTTCACGGGACAACCCTGTAATATCAACGGCAGCCTGGTTTATGTCAGTAATCTTTCCCTCAAGGTTTATTGTAATCAAGGGGTCAAGGCTTGCCTCAATCAAACTACGGGAGTATTCGGTCAATAATTTTTCCCGGGTAATAAATAATTCATGGTTTTTTTGTTCAAGTTCTTTGTTGGCTTCCTGCAATTCATTTGTTCTTTTAGCCACGAATTTTTCTAATTCTTCTTTTTGTGTCTGTTGTTCCTGTATTTCAGTTTTAGAACCCACCCACATTTTTATTTTACCATCGTCATCTTTTATAGCTACAGCCCGTGTAAGATGCCATAAGTATTGCCCATCTTTACGAAGCAACCTGTTTTCTGCCTCATAATTTTTTCCTGTTTTTAAAGATTCATCCCATTCTTTTTTGTTTTTCTTCCAATCATCGGGATGCATAATATTTTCCCATCCTGTGCCTTTCAATTCTTCAAATGTCTTGCCGGCATAATCAAGCAATGTTTGATTAAAATAATTTTTATTGCCTTCCGGATCGGAAGTCCACACTTTTTGTGGCATTAACTCAGCCATCTGCCGGAATTTATTTTCACTCTCTTCAATGATTTCCGAATGTTTCTTTTGTTCTGTGATGTCGGTGTTAGTCCCAACCCAGCGGATTACTTTTCCTTCATTATCCTTCATAGGAATTACCCTGGTGAGAAATGGACGAAATATCTTATCAGCGCCTCTCAATGGGAATACCATTTCAAAAGGTTCACCTGTGTTTATGGAGTGCTGCCATCTTTCAAGAACGGCAGGTAATTGTTCAGGGTCATGTACCGACTTCCATCCCCAGCCTTCCATTTCTTCGGGAGTAGTACCGGTGTACTCATACCAGCGGTTATTATACCAAAAAATCCAGCCATCTGCATTTGCCAGCCAGGCAAGGGTTTCCATATTTTCAACTAAAGTGCTGAATTGTCTTTCGCTTTCTTCAATTTTCTTTTGTGCATGTTTCTTTTCGGTAATATCCTGAATGGAGAGCAGGATTAATTTTTCTTCCTTTTTTTCTCTTGCTATTTCCATGGCACTCAATAAAATTACCCGTTCGCCAATAGATGCAAAATTGTGAGTTACTTCAAAATCGCTGATCTGTGTTTTTTGTGGCAAAATTTCTTCCAGTAATGTCCGCAGTTCTGGAATATTCCATTGACGGTTGCCCAGATCATATATTAATACACCTTCTGTCTGCTGTACATTTACATGGAATGTTTTATAAAAAGCTTTGTTGGCTGTTTTTACCCGCAGGTTTTTATCCAATACCAGCAGTGGTTGGTTCATGGTTGCCACTATTGATTCAGAATAATTTCTTGCAGCCGTAACCTGTTCATTCAGGCTTATTAATTCATGGTTTAAAACGGTTAGTTCTTCATTGGTACTTTGCAATTCTTCTTTGCTCGATTCCAGTTCTTCATTCAGGCTCTGCAATTCTTCGCTGCCACTAAGCAGTTCTTCATTGGCGCTTTGCAATTCTTCGTTCGATGCTTCCTGGTCTTCGGTAATGCTGCGCATATCTTCACGGGCCTGCGACAGTTCATGTTCCAGGAGTTGAATACGTAAATCTTTTTCGTCTTTTTTTATTTTGCTGGTTGCTTTTTTCTTTTTTATTCCGGGTGCGGTATCGTCATTTAAATTATAGTCGTGAAAGAGTACAAGGTAATAGGGATCTGCCGTGTTTTCCAGCGGAATGGCTTCCAGAGATATATTACGTAAACTTCCATTTATCTCTACAGGAATATTTTCTTTTACAATAGATTTCTTCTCCATTTTTGCTTTGTGCAAAATATTCCGGAGTTCAAAAGCCAAACCATGTTTTGCCATCAGTAATAAATTATGACTTGGTTTGCCGGGAGATTGTTCTAAATAATTACCGGTACTGCCGCGAAAATGGACTATATCCATTGTTTCATTTACCACCACACCTGCCGGTGTGTATTTGCTGAGTAAAATATCATCGGCTGTTTTTTGAAAGTCGGTGCGGACGACTTCGGTTTTAGTATTGTCCTGCACACGGTTTAAAATTTGTTCGCTTCGCTGGCTTGCTACCTGTATAAACCTGCCGGGTACATCTTTGCGGATAAATAGCTTATCATTTTTTGCAACAGCAGTAAAAATATCCGGAATTCCACCGGTGGTTTCTGATTTACCAAGCAGCAAATACCCTTTTGGGTTCAGTGCATAATGAAATGTAGCTAATGCTTTTTTTTGCAGGTAAGGTTCCATATAAATAAGGACATTGCGGCAACTGATGCAATCCATTTTTCCAAAAGGCGGATCTTTTAAAAAATTGTGATGTGCAAACACACACATGTCCCTTATATTTTTATTTACCTGGTAGCTGCCATTTATTTTTGTAAAATATTTCAGTAACCGCTCAGGCGACACGTTATCTAATTCGTTTTTTTCATAAATGCCGGTACGGGCTTTTGTTATAGCCGGTTCGCTGAGGTCAGTACCAAAAATTTGTAATCTTTCGTAATTGTCACCAATATATTCTTTAAAACAAATTGCAATAGAATATACTTCCTGCCCGGTACTGCAACCCGCTGCCCATATACGTGTAGTATCACCGGGACTTTTAGTTTTCATTATAGCAGGGAAAACATTTTCGCATAAATTTTCAAAGGTTTTTTTGTCACGGAAAAAAGAGGTAACAGGAATCAGCAGGTCCTGGTATAGCAGATCCTGCTCGGGTTTATTTTCTCTTAGGTAGATAAGATAGTCAGCAGGTTGTTCTTTTTTTGTTACTACCATCCGGCGCAGTATCCTGCGGCGCACTGTGGTTTGTTTGTAGTAAGTAAAATCAGTTCCCTTGCGGACACGCAGCAATAAAAGTATTTGTTTAAATACATCCTCATCCTGCGGTGGAATGTTTTGCAGGTCATCATCACTGATTACTATTTTCTTTGTTATCTCTAAAAGTTTTTGTGGTATTTCTTCGGGCCGCAGAATAAAGTCAACCACACCTGCCTGTGCCGCACTATGGGGCATGCCTTCGTATTCAGCCGATTCTTCATCCTGTGCAAAAGTGACGCCACCGTGATCTTTAATAGCTTTCAATCCCAGTGTACCGTCGGACGCCGTGCCTGATAATACCACACCGATGGCATGGCTTTGATGTATTTCTGCCAATGAAGTAAAAAAAAGATCAATGGGCAGGTTGCGTTCATTTTTATTTTTTTCAGGGCGGGGTGCAAGCAGTAAAACACCATCTGTTGCCACCATCATTTTGTTGCTTGGGATAACGTAAATATGATTGGGTTCTACTTTAATATCATCTGCAATTTCTAAAACCGGAATATTGGTAACTTTTTGTAATAATTCGGGCAGCATGCTTTCATGCCTGGGGTCTAAATGTTGTACCAGCACATAGGCCATGCCTGAATCTTCGGGAATAGATTTGAGCAGTTTTTTAAAAGCATCCAAACCTCCGGCAGAAGCGCCAATGCCTACTACAGGGAATAGGTTGGCGGATTTCTCTAACGGCTTCCCGATAGCTAATTTTTTTTCCGGTTTGTCTTTTTTTGACTTCATTTAAATAAAGTTGGAATGCAATTTTCAGGATTATACGTCCTGTTTTATTTTATACTGTTTTCAGTTGCTTGTCTGCAGGTATATTTCCAATTTCTTCAATGGGGCTTCGCCTTTTTACTTTCAATTGTTTGAAATGAGAAGGAGAGAGACCCGTTGCCTTTTTAAACTGGTTGGATAAATGCGCCACGCTGCTGTAATTCATCTTCCAGGCAATTTCTGTAATGTTCAGTTCATCATAAATTATTAATTCTTTTATCCGTTCTATTTTATGAGCAATGATGAACTGCTCGATAGTCATTCCCTGCACTTCTGAAAACAAATTGGCCAGGTAAGTATAGTTATGGTTTAATTTCTCACTTAAAAAATCGGAGAAATTTGTTTTGAGTTGTTCATCTGCATGATGAATCATTTCAACAACGGCATTTTTTATTTTCTCAATTAAGATAGCTCTCTTATCGTCCATCAATTCCAGGCCAGAGCTAAGTAAGTCCATTTTCAGTTGTTCCCGCTGCTCCAAAGTAATATTCTCCATAATATCAACTTCACCTAAATCAACAACAATAAAGTGCAATCCAAGGTTTGTCAATACTTCCTTTACCGCCATTTTACAGCGGTTACTCACCATATATTTTATGTATATTTTCAAAAATTTGAGGTGCTTACAACAAGGTACGTATAAAGATGAGGGTTTTAATCAGGAAGAGGTTATATAATAAATATAAAAACTTACATAATTCACACTTATGAAGTATTCAATTTATTGAGTTCCAGTTTTAAGTAATCTTTTTTTTGGAACTGACAACGATGATAATTCCTCCTACCAGGAGTACGCCGCCTATGATAGGTGACCATTGTACAGGATGATTAACTTCCTTGTTTACTTTAATAGGACCGATATCAATCACTTTTTCAGTCGTTCTATAATTGAACCCGGTATAAATAATCATAATTAATCCAAGTATGATAAGTACCAATCCGGTAGTTTTTGTAAGCATGCATGATATTTTTTGGAAAATAAGTTGAATTTAATATTGATATATTATACAAAAAGACAAGGGCCCGCAATTCCAAAAGCTAACGCTTTGATTCAGTTGCCATCCGTATCGCTCAGGCAAAATGCTCTTTTAGAAACTAATTCCACAAATGATCTCAGTTGATAATTAAATTCATATTGATTTTCAATATTGGATAAATGACCCGCATGATTCAGAACATGCATCAGGGAATCCCGGATTTTTTCATGCATCAGCAGGGCTGTGGGGGGTGGTGTTATTTTATCTTCTTTGCCAACCATTATAAGAACAGGGATGTCTATTTCATCAAGATGGGTACAGGTTTCTTTTCTGTCAGCCAAAGCCAGTAGTGTATTGCAGAGTGTTCTTTGCGAAGTATTTATTATCATTTGCTTTACAGCTGCCACTTCTTTTTGTTTTACATTAAGAGATGCCGGCAGAAAAAAATGTTTTATACTTTCCTCGGCATATTTTTCCACCCCGGATTCTTTTATGCTTTTAATTGCCTGCATTCTTTTTTCTTTTCCTTCAGGTGTATCTGCTGTACATTGGGTATTGCTTAATATAAGCCCGTCAAAACGTTCAGGGTATTTTTCAATAGCATTTAATGCAATATAGCCGCCCATAGATAAGCCGCAAAGAATCGCTTTGCCCAGGTTCAGTTCATCCATCAGGTTCACCAGGTCATCTGCAAAAAGGTCAATAGTAAATTTTTCGGTGCCGGATTCCGTGTTTCCGTGCCCGCGAATATCGTAGGCAATCGTACGGTAACTCCCTTTTAATGCTTCCACCTGCTGCCGCCACATGGATTTATTAAATGGAAAACCATGAATAAAAATAATAACCGATGCATCATCCGGTCCTTCATCATTATAACTGATGGTAAGGTTGTTTACAGTAACCCCGATATTTTTGCCTATGCAACGCATGTGATGTAGTTTAATTTGTAATTGTATTATTACTGTACAAATTTGAACTTCATCTTTCATGTAAGCGTTACAATATTTTTAAAATATGTTGCATTATTTACAGGTAAGTAATATCGGGCTAATTATTTTTTTGTCCGAAGAACTCCTATGGAGAGGCGCTGGGTATAAGAAACTCCGTTTGGAGTTTGCGAGGAATCATGGCTTGAATCACCCCGGTTGCCGTCATCCTTTTATTATCTTTATATTATCAGGTGCAGGGGAAATATCCGTCAGATAACTTGTGGGAGCGACTTAACTAGTATAACATAATTGACAGGCCATGTTGAACCACATAGAATCATAGGCACATAGATTAACACATAGATAAATGTCAATAACAAAAAAATATTTAAATGAACTTACTTATAAAGTTATTGGGTGTGCAATAGAGGTACATAAATATCTTGGTACGGGTTTATTGGAAAGCGTTTATGAGAAATGCTTTTTGAGGGAATTGGCATTACGGGGAATAGCATTTAAAAATCAGATCTGGGTACCGTTGGATTACAAAGGTCTGAAACTTGATACGGAATTGAGGTTAGATGTACTTGTAGAAGATATACTTTGTGTAGAATTGAAAGCACAGGAAGGTCTTTTGCCAATACATGATGCAATCTTGCTCTCCTACATGCAAATGTTACAGAAGCCAAAAGGCGTTCTGATAAATTTTCATTGTGTTAATATTTTTAAAGAAGGACAGAAAACCCTTGTAAACAACTTGTTTTCATTATTACCTGAAGAATAATAAAAGACTATGTGGATACCTATGTATCTATGTTTCTATGTGGTTCATTTATTCCTTGTAAAACAAAAAAGTGATTGCCGTTATTAAAATATAAAAAAGAAGCAGCCTTATTGAGCTGCTTCTTTTTTTAATGGATATTATAAAATCTGTAAAAGATAATTTCAGTTAGCTGAATAAACCACCTTTTTTCAATTCACGTATTCCTTCGCCAATCATAAATCCATTCTGATAAACCTGTATTTTGTATTTTCCTTCCACAAAATCAGCGCCTGGTGCAAAGGAAAACTGAACGGCTTTCTTTGTTGCAGTTTCTATATCAACCGGCAACTTAACCGTGAAAGATTTATCGCCTTCTTCACGGGTGGTAAAAGTTCCGGAACCTAATGCTTCTGTTGAAACGGGTTTACCATCCGGCCCGGTAACAATTACAAACACATCTGTTACACCCGGTACGGCAATCCTGTTATTTACATCAAAAGTTATCATCAGTTTGTCTACCCGCTTAGCGGTAGTTGTTATTTTTTCTTTGCCGCCGTTTTTTACATTAACAGGAGTGATAGCAATATTTGATGCATTCAGTGTAGAAGCAATATCAACTTTCTTAGTAAGGTCTTCCTTAATAAGAGTAGTAGCTGTAAGGTCCTGTGTCAATACATCTTTCTCCTGGTTCAATACTACTTTATCCTGCGTTAAAGTTTGATTGTCCTGGGTTAATCTTGCCACATCTGCTTCCATCACTGTTATCTTATCATTTAATGATGCAATCAGTTCTTTAGCTTTTGTCAATTCTGCCGTTGTAGCATTTTTCTTATTCAAAATACTGCGAATCTCAGTTTTTGCTTTAGCGATTTCCGTATTTTTTTGTGTTAACTTATTATTGAGATTAGTATTCATGCCTGATAAAGAATCAAGACGGGCCAGCGATTCATCAAAACTTTTTTGTAAATCGCTTTTTTCATTTGTTACAGTTGCAATTTGTGATTGTTGATCTACAATTACATTTCCTGATTTGTTTTTATCTACCATTAAATATCCCCCCGTGCCTATTAAGGCAACTGCTAATACACCAATGATGGCGTTTTTGTAACTTTTGCGGGGTGTTTGCTCATTTACTGTTATCGATTTTGGATCATTTGTATTAATCATAATTTAGGTTTTAGAGTATTAAAAAAATTTAAGTACTTAACGAAAATCTTTTCAGATTCAGCTGTTCATTAATTTGAAAAGTATTTTGTTTAGCGTCTCTACCCCCTTAGTCCATAACCGTGCCATGATTGTTTTCAGTTTTAATAAATACCTGATGAAGATGGCTATCCATTGATTGATAGCGGATATGGTGCATCAAATGTGGATATAAAAAAGATGGAGGAGGTTTGCAGGAATGTGTTAATAAAAATCTATTGTGGAATTCTTGATTTTTTAAGCAATAAAGATAAAACTGTACACCTGTATAAAAGAGCATTATTGTTTTAAACTGTCAATTGCTGGTTTCACCGGAGTTATTGAGCCAATCTTATTTTTATTATCTGCCGCATCTTTCAATTCCTGTTTCTTCTTTTTATCGGCTTCTTTTTTTTCTTCTGCCAGTTTTTTTGCTTCTTCTTTTTTCTTTTTATTAAAAAACCCTTTCAGTAAAAAATTACTTTGTACAGCTTTCATGTTTTCATTCAGCCCTTTTGTGGCTCCCTGTATATTCTTCATCGTTGTATCAAGTGATTCACTCAAGCCTCCTTCATTCACTTTAGCAGCAAACATGGCGAACTCATTGGTTGCGGTTTGCAGGTTGAAAAGTGTGCTTTTAAGACTGTTAGAAAATTCCTGGTCACTTATCAGTTTGTTTAAAGCGCCATTTCCATTATTCATATTTGTAGTAAACTGTGCAAGCTGAGCTGTTATTACCCCGGCATTATCTACACTGGTTTTTGCACTGAGCATTACATCCTCCATTTCAATAGCATTTTTTGTTTGAACAATATCGCCGTCTTTTACCGGGTTCTTGTCTGCAATGCCGGGTGAAATAGTTAATACTTTGTCACCCATCAGTCCATCAGAACCAATACTTGCCCTTGCATCTGTTTTAATAAACTCCTGGTATTTTTTCCGGATAACCAGTTCCACCATGACAGTAGTATCTGTTAACAATTCCACATCACTTACGTTACCGATATTGATACCCGAAAAGCGAACATTATTTCCCACTTTCAGGCCACTCACTGTTTTAAACTGGGCTTTTAAATGAAATGTATTTCCAAAAATATTTTTTTGTTTACCAACAAAATAAATAGTGGAAACAAATAATGCCAAACCAAGTATTACGAAGATTCCCAATTTCCATGTGAATCCGGATTCTTTACGCATAAAATAATTTTTTTAAAATGATTAAATAAAAAATGAACGCACCCAAGCATCCTCGCTTTTTTCCAATGCATCATAACTCCCTTCTGCCACCATCACTCCATCTTTTAATATTACCAGCCTGTCGCCGGTAAGTTTTGCACAAGCCATATCATGGGTAATAATGATCGATGTTGTTTTATATTTTTTTTGAACACTAAGTATTAATTCACTTATTTCCCGTGATGTAATCGTATCCAGCCCGGTTGTAGGCTCATCATAAAGAATAATCTCAGGGTGTAGTATAAGCGTACGGGCAAGCCCGATTCTTTTGCGCATACCACCCGATAATTCCGAAGGCATTTTATCAATTGCTTCTATAAGTCCTACACTTTCCAGTGCCGCTGTTATTGAATCTTTCACTTCTTTATCCGATAACTTTTTTGAATGACGTTTTAGTGGAAAAGAAAGATTTTCTCTGACTGTCATGGAATCATACAGTGCGGAATTTTGAAAGAGAAAACCAATTCTTACTCTTATTGTATTCAGTTGCTGATTATTCAGTTTGGTAATATCAGTATCAAATACTTCTATTTCACCCCTGTCAGCTGTTACTAATCCCACCAGGCATTTAATTAATACTGATTTACCCGACCCGGATTTTCCAAGTACTACCAGGTTCTCACCTTTTTTCACAGTAAGATCTATACCTTTTAGTATATCTGTATTTTTTTCAAAAGATTTATACAGGCCTTTTATATTTATAACAGGCTCTGCTTTTATATTTTTTAAAGGCTCCGGGTAATCTGTACCCGTTTGTATTTTTGTATATGTTTCTGTTTGTATCATTATTTACTTATAAAAAATATATCGGTTAACTGTACTGCCAGCATATCTATTATAAATATTGCAAGCGAAGCAGTAACAACTGCAGAATTTGCTGCTTTGCCCACACTTTCAGTTCCATTTGCAGCTGTAAATCCTTTATAACAACCAATCATGCCAATAAAAAATCCAAAGAAAATAGTTTTGACGGTGGCAGGTAAAATATCTATAAAATCGAGTGAGGCCAGCACCTGTGAAAAGTAACGGTACATGGTAACATCACTATGAATATTGATACCGGCAAATCCGCCCAGAATTCCAATGGCATCTGCCAATACAACTAACATGGGGACCATCAACGTGGTAGCCAGCACTCTTGTAACCACTAAATATTTATAGGGATTAATAGCAGATACTTCCATTGCGTCTATTTGCTCTGTTACTTTCATGGATCCCAATTCTGCACCAATACCTGATGAAATTTTTCCTGCACAAATCAAAGCAGTAATCACAGGTGAAATTTCTCGTATTAATGAAAGTGCAACCATTCCGGGTAACCAGGATTCTGCACCAAACTCGGCCAGTGTTGGCCGTGTTTGAATAGTAAGCACCAGCCCCATGATAAAACCTGTAATAGCTACTAAGGGAAAGGATTTATACCCTATAGAATAACATTGCCGGAAGAATTCCTTAAATTCAAAAGGGGGCCTGAATACTTCTTTAAAAAATCTTGTAATGAATAGCGTGACACTACCCGTATCAGTAAATACTTTTTTTAATACTGTATCCAAAATTTTATACTTTATTAGCTCTGTTGTGTTTAATCAATATTTTAAAGACCTGAAATTGTATTTCAGGTGGAGAATAATGTTATTAATATAGTCAGCAAGGCAAACACCCATGCAACTTTCTGTAAAATTTTCATTTTAATTTTTTTTTACGTAGCTGATAATATATTACAGGAACCATGATTTTGTACTGAATTTCGTCTTCAGAAACCTGACTGAAATAAACC
>Ga0062383_10000250_pt1 | contig 13601 bp, 14 predicted proteins | sample DOMMetBare3Fresh_FD_59508 | JGI IMG/M metagenome (GOLD analysis project Ga0062383, IMG submission 59508) | Wetland sediment microbial communities from St. Louis River estuary, USA, under dissolved organic matter induced mercury methylation -... | ecosystem: Environmental > Aquatic > Freshwater... | reverse complement strand
TGAAAAAAAGTGCCATCCCCCCTCAGCTTCCGTCACAACCGGTGCGGCAAACTGCGAGCTCAGGAAACCGGCAACCTTTTCCTTGAGATGGTCAGTCTCAAGCGTACTCGGAATCGAGACAACCGCCGAAAGCGACTGTTCCAGCCGGCTGCTGAAGATAGTTTCAGGAACCGTAATGATCTTCCAGATATACGGCAGCCGCTTGATGGAACAGCAGATCAGGTTCAAGGTCAGAAACGAGAGAAAGAGAATGAACCACCAAGAGTGGTACATATCGAAAAAACCGAGTGACTGGTAAAGTTTAAGCTTGGTCGGACTGATTTGTTCCGCATATTCCGGCGGAACAGCTCCCTGGGGAATAATCGTTCCGATAATTGAAACGATCGCCAGAGAGATCAAGAGAAACATGGTCAACTTGAGTGAACAGAAAAATTCCCACACTGAAGCGATAAAGCTCGGACGTTGTGTTGTCAAAATAGATTCTCCTTTGACTCAGTAAAAATGGGCGGACAGTAACATGTATGTGATCAGTGCAGGCGGTACTACGACTCCGGCGCACAACGGGAGTGACCAGCGCCAGTACACTGAAAGTTACAAAGTTGTTGAGCGGTGCTGCTTAGCTATTATTTTGCGGGGGAATAAAAATAGTCAGATAAACTTGTGGCAGATACCAGGAGAGATCGGAAAAGCGTTGCATGCTTATTAAGGGCGAATAGGCGATCTGTAGGCTGTTCAGGGTCAATGGCAGATGGCAGGAGCACGAGCAGGAGTTCGTATCACAACAACCGGAATCATGCATGCCACCGGAACAGGGAGAGTCTTTAGCAGGAACGTCTGACGGTGCAGAGGAACTCACCACTGAAACTGAATTTTCATGGTGTTGCGCATATGCATTAACGTGAGCCGTGGCAGGAAACAGCAGGTACACAATCAGCAACACGGCAGCTATGATATGGTGGCGAGAAAGAAACATGATAGTGATACACTAATGAATCTCCCAAAGGTTGTCAACCCGGTAATCCAGCGGCAGCAGACGAGGGCGGGTCAACAAAATCAGAGACCATATCCTCGCAAACAGCGGCAGAATATGGCCTGCAGCACCAAACCAGACACCCTCCATTCCCTCCGGTTGTGGCCGAGTGTAAAAAATACCACTCGGTGGGATCGGGTATACCGACTTGGTGTACGAATGGTGTCATGACTGTTGCGCCACTCCTAGATAACAAGGGAAATCTGCGGTCAGGGCTGCTTGCCGCAATACCGGATGACCGTCACCTTTTCCAGCGTAATCATGCCGCCGGCCATCATCTCGTCTAAACGCGGCATGATGGCGTTGATCTTTTCCTCGCTATCAACCACCTCCACCACCAGCGGAAGATCGGTCGACAAATCCAGCAGCTGCTGGGTATGGTAGACACTGTGGGCGCCAAACCCGGCGATGCCGCGCAGTACCGTTGCTCCGGCAAACCCTTCCCGGCGAAAAAGCTCAACCAGTTCCTGATACAGCGGCTGATGGCGATAGCGGTCACCTTCTCCGATAAAGATTCGCATCAATACATTTTCACCGGTCAGCTTTCTCATACTCTGCTCCTTGCGCGCCTTGACAACCAAGGTACGGATGGTGGTGATCACGGCTATGCCAGTGATCGGATGGTGATGATGCCGAGCCAGGTAAACAACAGGCAGACCGCCACACTTGCCAGCACGTTGGCGCAGGCAATGGCGAATTGCCCGTCTTCCAGCAATCGGTAGGTCTCGTAACTGAAGGAAGAAAAGGTGGTTAGACCACCCATGAAACCGACCGTCAGTCCCAGGCGGAGCGTATCGGAAATAGTCGCGCTCGCCAGACTGAACTCCATGATCAAACCGATCAGGTAGGCGCCAATAATATTGACCACAAACGTGCCGTAGGGGAAAGCCTGTCCCAGCACGCCATAGACCCATCCCGAAAGGTAGTAACGTGCCAGCCCCCCACCGGCGCAGAATAAGGCAATCGTGGCAGCATTTTTCATGGCAGATATTCTCCGATCATTTGCCAAACTGTGGCAGCTGCGCCGGTTTTGTCAAGCCATTTTACGGCTGATGCTGTTCGGTAATCCACCCCACGGCTTGCTCGCCGGTGATACCATAGCACAGTCGGTCAGATGCAGTGATGAACAACATTAATTCAGCGTTGCGCCAGCAGGTAGTCGCTGGTGATCAACTCGCGATGGTTGCGGTGGGAGCGCATGAGCCAGCTGATGCTCCCTTCACGGCTGATCCGCCAGGGGGGAAGCAGAATCTTATCTTTCCCGGTCAGCAGCGAGCGTACGTTGTCAATCCCCCTCCCCTGATACGCCCCGTTGATGGTGCCACCCAGCCACCGTTCTTCAGGAGCCGAGGCAGTGGACCATGAGAACGGATCGGCCAGCAGGAATGACGCCCCCCGTTGTCGGGCAATCCGGTTCATTTCGTACAGATGTGCCAAGGGGTAATTGACCCGGTCAAGCAGGTTCAGGGAGACGATTTGTTGAAAGGTTCCCTGGGCAAAGGGAATCGCCTGGGCATTGGCCACCACGAACTCCAGGTTATCGGAACGCCAGGTATCGGGGATCTCAAAGGTAAAGGTTTCACGAAGCTTCCCTTCCAGCGGCAGGGAAAAGGTTGCTCGCCGTTCCTGCGCCAAACGGCGGGCGGCCCGGATAAAACTCAATGACAGGTCGCAGCCGACCGCCAGTTCCGACCGGGAAGCCGCTTCAAAGGTGAGGCGCCCCACCGAGCAACCAGCCTCAAAGCTGCGCTCGGAAGTTCCAGCCAGGCAATCGACCCAGGCCGCTTGTGCTGCGACCGTTTCTGCTGATCCCGCCAGATCGGCATAGTGACTCCAGAGATAGCGATTGAGCATCTCGTTGTCATCGTAGCGCAACTGTCCGCCGCCAACGTAACTGTCCGGCTCCGGCAGCAGGAAGGCAATGCCGTCCTTGATCGGGAAGGTACGCCGGCATTTGCGACACGCCAGCTCTCCGCTGACAATATCATCACCTTCCCGGCGTTTGACCTTCGGATCCAGCGAAATTTCGGCGGGAAGACAGGCGGGACAGATCAGGTGGGGGAGCAGGAATTGTTTCATACCAGGTGGAAAGGGCTAGTTCGGCCGGGAGCAATCGCCCGGTTTATGTTTCAGGAAGAGCGCCAGCGCCTCACGGTCGGCGCGTGCCTCGGGGAGTGCGGCAGCATGGTTTGCCAGGATCGTCAGGATATCCCGGCAGAGGGCGCAACTGTTCCGGCTGAGAGTGTAGTGCATCCAGACCCCCTCACGGCGGATATCCACCCAACAGCTCCGTTTGAGATAGGCCAGATGGCGGGAAACCGTCGACTGGGGGAGTTTCAGCACCCCCATCAGGTCACAGACGCACAGTTCACCTTCCGCCTGCAACAGCAGAATAATGCGCAGCCGGATCGGGTCGGACAGGGCTTTGAGGGTTTGGGCAAGATGATTCATGCACTGTTATATAGAGCAAAACAAGGATCTGCGTCAAGCCGGGAGAAGCAACCGGTTATGACTCACCAGCGATTCGCCCCGCTGTTCATGAAATCAACAATGCCCCGCAATGCTGTTCCCGCCGGTTTTCGGCCATTCCTGGACAGAGTCGCTTGACTTTTGTGCGGCAGCAGAGTAAATTTCCAGCACAATATCAACGGTGATGGAGTTCGCCAAAACTGCCTCAACAGCTAATGACTCCTACTTCAAATGCGAGGTAGGGGTCTTTTTTTATCCACGTCGATGGGATAAACGCAACAGCAGTGCTCCCCCCTCTGACATGAAACAACACAACAAGGAAGTCTGTTATGGATCAGCAGGAAAAGAAATTCTTCGGATTCAGCAACAATGTTTTCTTCACGGGACTGGTCAGTTTTTTCATGGACGTCAGCTCCGAGATGATCTATCCGCTGGTGCCGCTCTTCCTGGCCAACGTGCTGGGTGTCAATAAATCCATGATCGGCCTGATCGAGGGGATTGCCGAGTCAACCGCCAGTCTGCTGAAGGTTTTTTCCGGCTGGCTATCCGACCGGATCGGAAAGCGCAAGGAGCTGATGTTGGCCGGCTATGCCATATCTACCCTGAGCCGGCCGATCATCGCCTTGGCCGGGGGGTGGCAGCAGGTACTGGCTTCCCGTTTCGTTGACCGCCTTGGAAAAGGGATACGCACCGCACCACGGGACGCCATCATTGCCGAATCCACCGAGACAACCCACCTGGCCCGTGCCTTCAGCTTTCACCGTTCCATGGACACCATGGGGGCAGTGATCGGACCTGCCATTGCCCTCATCTTGCTCCAGCTTTACAACAACAATTACAAAATGGTCTTCTGGCTCTCCATGATACCCGGTGCATTTGCTGTTCTCACCATCGTTCTGTTTATCAAGGAAAAGAACAAGACCACCGCCACTGGTGTGGAACGCCCCAGGCTTACCCTCAAGCATTTTGACTGGAGGGTAAAATTCTTCATCGTGATCGCGACCCTGTTCGCACTCGGTAACTCCAGCGACGCCTTTCTGATCTTGCGCGCGGAACAGGTCGGCATTCCAACAGTCATGATCCCGGCCGTCTACCTGTTGTTCAACCTCGTCTACTCGCTGTCTGCCATCCCCGCCGGGATTGCGGCTGACAAGTACGGCAAGAAGCGGCTCATCCTGCTGGGATTCGTGCTGTTTGCCGGACTCTACTATGGCTTTGCGGTCGCAAAAAGTGCTTCAGCCATCTGGGTGCTGTTCAGTCTGTACGGCCTGTTCATGGGGCTTACCGAGGGAATACAAAAGGCCTTTCTCGCCACCATCATTCCAGCGGATTTCAAGGCGACCGCCTTCGGGGTCTACGCCACCGCTGTCGGACTGGCCACGCTTCCCGCCAGCCTGATCGGTGGCGTGCTCTGGGATCGAGTGTCCCCGGCAGCGACCTTCTATTTCGGCGCGAGTACGGCAACACTTTCGGCTCTTCTTTTTATTGTAATGATTGTGTTAATCAGGAATGGTACGGCAAAAATTTCCGACTCTCTCCAAGTTGGAGGACTATGAAAACTAAACTGACAAAACTCTTTGTGGATTTCTTCGAGAGTGAGAAGACCTCCGGAATTATCCTGATTCTCTGCACGATTACTTCAATTGCAATTGCCAATTCCTCTCTTGGTAATGATTATTTGGATTTTTGGCATACCAAGGTAGGGCTTGATATCAATGACACCATTTTTCTGAAGTACAGCCTGGAACACTGGATAAATGATGGCTTGATGGCAGTTTTCTTCCTGATGATCGGGCTTGAAATCGAGAGAGAGTTGTACGTGGGGGAGCTGTCTGATCCGAAAAATGCATCATTACCAATTATTGCGGCGCTCGGCGGCATGCTAACGCCTGGCTTGCTGCACTTTCTGCTCAATCGGGGAAGCGGAACCGTGGGGGGAGCCGGCATTCCGATGGCAACGGATATTGCATTCGGACTGGGAGTGCTGGCGCTGCTGGGGAGCAGAGTCCCCGCATCTCTGAAGATTTTCCTTACCGCCCTGGCGATTATAGACGATCTGGGTGCAATCGCCGTAATTGCGCTGTTCTATCTGGGGGACTTTTCGCTGCTCTATTTCGCCTTGGCATTAGGGCTCTTTGCCGGGTTGCTGGTTTTAAATCGGTTGGGTGTGATGTGGCTGCCGTTTTACCTCATTCTTGGCATTGTCATGTGGTATTTCATGCTCAAATCCGGTGTACATGCCACAATATCCGGGATTCTGCTCGCCTTTGCAATTCCGTTTGGTCGTGGTGACGCCCAATCCCCGTCATACAAGTTGCAGCATTTTTTGCACAAACCGGTTGCCTTCATCATCATGCCACTGTTTGCCCTGGCAAATACCGGCATCGCCCTGACAGGAAACTGGATTGAAGGCTTGGTGGCGTCAAACAGCCTGGGAATCTTGGCGGGACTGTTCGCCGGTAAACCATTGGGGATCACGCTGTTTTGTCTTCTAGCTGTCAAGCTGGGATTAGCTCGATTGCCCGCTGACATCTCGTGGAGACACATCATCGGCGCGGGTTTTATCGGCGGTATCGGCTTCACCATGTCGATCTTCATTACGCTCCTGGCCTTTGGTGACCCGGAAATTATCCAAAGTTCAAAGATCAGCATTTTGCTCAGCTCTCTTTTAGCAGGCACGTGCGGTTTTCTGCTGTTGAACAGGCGCACCGGCATACATGAAGGAAATCGACATGCTTGACGCAATCAAGCTAGAGCAAGTTTTGGATAGCTGCTGCCAAGGGCGGTAGCGGGAAGTTCCAGCGCCAGTTCAGGAACTTTGGCAGCAATCCAGGCGGTGAAGGTGTTGCAGTTGGGCCCCGGAAAGACACCGTAGGTCTTGGGCCAGGGATAGCTCCTGGCAGCCCGGTCGACTCCGGCGATCAGCGCATCGACTCCGGCGCCGCGAACCTCCTTGAGCAGTTGCGGACGCTTGCCATTCCAGTAGCGGTCTGGCATATCCTGTTCAATCCGTAACACCGGCAGGCCACTGGACAATCGCCACCCGTCGACTTCATACACCGTGTACTCCGTTGCGCCGGTCGCTTTAACGGCAATCCAGGTATGGATCGCCACCCAGCCGCGCCAGCTGCTGGCTCGCGCCCCGTAGACCTGTAGTACCGCTTCCCTGGTGACTAACGGGTGCGGCGCCATGCCGGCCGATTGACAGCTGCGGACCCGTGTTTCACCCGCGTTACCGACGGTCAATCCCAGCTTGTTAAAGGCGCGGAAGGCCAGTTTTTGTAGTGTGGTAAAAATGTTGGCATGGCGCATGGTGTCTCTCCTGTGGTACATGATGGCAAGCGGCGGATCTGTGCCGCGCTTGAAGCAATGCGATGGCGAGTATCGCTTCAGGCTGACTCGATAATTTCGTTGGCCTTGTAGGCACACCCTTCAGCCGGCAACCCCTCCAGTCGCTTCACCTGGGTAAACTCCTTGACACTCCCGTTATCGTAGGTTTCCAGTACCTTGATGGTATCCATTTGCAGCACGACCGCATTACAGGAGTAGTCGCATCCCCGCGGGTTGATAACCAGGAACAACCCTTCCTCACCCTTTTTAACCGGCTTTCTGCTGTTCACGTCCAGGGCATACACGATCGACTCTTCATCAACCAGGTAGCGATAATCATTCAGCTCATCCTCATAGAATCCCCGGTGCGACACGGGACTCTCACAGAAGGAATAGACATCGGAAATATTATTACTGTTATGCACATGGAAATGCTGGCAGAACTGTTTGACAAAACCGTTTTTCGTAATCGGCTCCATCACGAATTTCCCTTTCCGTCCGGACCAGCCGCCGCCGGCGGTGGCAACATTGACCGAGATATTGAGTTCCTTGAGCAGTCCGGCGTTGTTTTTGATAAAAGCGTTCATCAGGAACAGCAGACCGACAAAGGTGATGGTTTTATGCTGTGAGGCGTCCTGACGGGCAATCTTCTCGAGTTTTTTGACATTCAGGTACTGAAACATGTTGATCGAATGGGTCTTGGTGAGCTTGTTTTTGAGGTAGACCGGCAGATTGAGCGAAAGCATGTCATTCATGGTGAACTGTTGTTCCGCCCCGCGATAGGCCGGCATCATCCTTGAAATGGTCGGCTTTCCAAACAGTGACAATTTTGCATAGCTGGTGTTCAGCATTTCGACCGGGGGGATGAAAATAAAACCGTTATCAGAATTACTGAATTGGCACCCCTTGGTATAGAACGAGGCGATATAATCCAGATCTGTCGGCGAACAATACATGTAGCTGATATCGCCGGAAGTGCTGCTGGAAACCATGAAGGTGCCATCGTTGCGTTTAAGGTCGTTGAGCAGTTCGGTTTTGGCGGCACTGATCTTGAAATCAAGCGTCACCACGCTCGGCAAGCGGTAGAATTCCTGGTTCTCGATGACCTGCTTCAGGTCAGATTTTGTCAATCCGGCTTTAGCCACCGCATCCCGGTAATATTCGTAGGTCGAGTATTGTTTTTCGATCGCCTGAAAGATTGATCCCGCCGATAGTGTTCCCATGTTCCTGCTCCCTTTACCCGTGATTTTCGTTTCACATTGCCGCACTGCACAGTGTTGAATACAGAAATAGCATTTGGAAGATTAAGGGAAGATGAAGGGGAAATAGAAATTTCAGATCGGATCATTTTTTTGTGTGGAACACCGGACGCGATTCGACAGGCAGTGTCAGGTGGCGACAAGAGAGAAGATGTGAATGGGAAGCGGGGAAGTGGAATTCGGGTGGATAGGCACCAGTGAGGATAGTTCGAGGTGAGAGCAAACTATTTAGAAAAACATTACTCACGCAACGACGCGACGACGCAACGAAAGACATTAAATTTACTGACCCGTGCTATTCTTCCGCTCAAAAGTTTGTCATCCCCGAATGCCATTACCGGGGATCCGGACGTCAGAAATTAAAAGACTGGACTCCCGATTGCTACCGAGGGAATCACATTGGCAAGGAACCAAGCGGCTAATTTGAACGAATCAATCAGGTTTATTTTTTTCGTTTTCGTTTTCGTTTTCGTCGCGCCGTTGCGTCGTTGCGTGATACACGTTTTTTCGGTTCCGGCTTGTCAGATGGGGATAAAACTACACGGTTTCCCCGGCAGCCAACGGCAGGACAACCGTCATGACCGTCCCCTCCCCCGGCTCGCTGGCCACCGTGATCTTCCCGCCATGCGCCTCGACAATCGACTTGACGATGCTCAGCCCAAGTCCGGTACCGTTGCTGGCGCGCACGTCGGCGGCGCGGAAAAAGCGCTCGAAGATCCTCTCCCGGTCACACTCATTGATCCCGATCCCCGTATCCCGCACCATGACAACAGCGTCCCCCCTCTGCCGCTCGGCAGTAATGGCAACCGTCCCGTGCCGCCGGTTATAACGAATTCCATTTTCGATCAGGTTCAGAAACGCCTCTTCCAATCCGGTCGGCGTTCCCATGACGGTCAGGGATTGATCCACGGAACAACTGATCTGAACCTGCCGTTCCCGTGCAAGATGCTGGGTAAGCTGCACGCCGTGTTCCAGGCAATCGGCCAGGGAAACCGGACGCAGGGCACCGTTCGCCAGGGGGACCGCATCCAGGCGCGCCAGCGACAGCAGGTCATTGATCAGGCGGGTCATCCCCTGTACCGACTCCTGCACGGTATGGATCGCCTCCACATATTCGGCTGTTGTTCGCTCCCGTAACAGAACCACATCGCACTGGGTTTTGACAACCGAGAGTGGCGTCTTCAGTTCGTGTGAGGCGTCGGCCACCAGCCGTTTCTGGCTCTCGAACACGGTATGGATCCTGGCCAGCATGGCGTTGAAGGAGTGGGCCAGGCCGGAGAGTTCCCGGGCGGTTTGCCCGGCATCGATCCGCTCGGTCAGATTCTGGTGGGAAATCGTCTCGATGGTGGTGGAAAAATGGGCCAGGGGACGCAGGGCCATCCGGGCGACCAGCCAGGCGGTGCCACAGAGCAGCGCACTGCCGAGCGCCATGGCAATCAGCAGCATCTGCTTGAAGGTGGCAACCATTTCCCGGCTGTCAACCAGGCTTTCGGCCACCGTGAAATCAAAGGTTTTCCCGAGGGTCACAAAGCGATGGTGCAGTACGCGGATCGGTTCGCCGGCCGGTCCGCTGGCATTAAAAACACCTTCCCCGCTTTTACCGGGCAGAATAGCGGGAAAGGCAAAATCATCGTCAACCAAGGATGGTGATAGGGCCAGCAGCCGATTGTCCATCATGACTTTATAGTAGTGCCCCGAGCGGGGGATCACATATTCGCCGGAGACGATTTCCGACAGTTCCAGTTCCACCATACCCTCTTTTTCGTGGAGCAGGCCGGTACAGATTTCCATCTTGGAATGTAACGCGCGGTCGGTCGAGGCGAGCACAATTTCTTCCACCTCGTAGTACAAAAACAGCCCGACCGCCGTAAAAATTATGGCACTGCACCCGAGCAGCCAGACAAACAACCGACAGGAGATGGAGCAGGGAGCGCGCTTCATGCATCTCCCTTCAACACATAGCCGGCGCCGCGCACCGTGTGAATCAGGGGGAGATCAAACCCTTTGTCGATTTTCTTGCGCAGATTGCTGATAAAGACATCAATCACGTTACTCTCCCATTCGGAATCGGTGGCGTAGAGATGTTCAACCAGCTCGGTTCTGCTGACGACCCGGCCATTGTTGAGCGCCAGATAGGCCAGCAGCGCGTACTCCTTGGCCGAAAGCACGATCTCTGCCCCTCCCCGCTTGACCACCCGGGCATTGGTGTCGATCACCAGATCGGTGATGGTCAGGATCGGCGACGCTTTCCCCTTGCTTCGCCTGATGATGGTTTTCAGGCGGGCGATCAATTCGTTCAGGTCAAACGGTTTGGGGAGATAGTCGTCAGCCCCGATGTTAAGGCCGTTGATCCGGTCATCCACCTCTCCCCGCGCGGTAACGATCAACACCGGAACGTCCCGGTTCATGGAGCGCAGGGAGGAGAGAATCTTGAGCCCATCCATCTTGGGAAGGGTGAGATCCAGCACCACCCCGTCGTAGGGGTAGTTTTCAGCCATGTACAACCCTTCTTCGCCATCAAACGCCAGGTCAACCGTAAAGGAGCATTCTTCCAGCCCTTTCTTCAGGAGTTGGGCCAGCCGTTGTTCGTCTTCGATGATCAGCACCTTCATGATTTCACCCTGACTTCACCGGCATTGACTGCCGTGGGGGAGCTCTGATTAGAGAGTAGAAGAACTTTGCGCCACAGGTAGCGCCCATGACGGCCATGAATGAGCACTCCCCCCAGATGGAGCGTCAGGAACAGGGGGATCAGCACCGAACCGATTTCATGCAATTCCTTGATATCATGTACCAGACCATGGGACTTCTGTCCCGGAACCAGCGTAAGATAGAGGTAGGCGCCGCTGGCAGCCAGCACCATAAACAGTATCACCCCAAAGGTCTGGATCGCGCCGGCCAGACCGAGATGGGTGGGACGCAGGGGACGTTTCCCCCGCATCAGACCGGAGATATCCTCCAGCACCAGCTGGAAGCGCTCGCGGGTAAACGGCATCCAGCAGGTAAAACGGACACTCGGCGGCCCCACAATCCCGGCAACAACACGCACGGCAACGATGGAAACCATCGCGATACCGACCCAGCTATGCAGCGTAAATCCCAGGTGTTCCGCTTTCTTGTAGTCCCCGGCCAACAGGCCGGTCAGCCAGGCCGCCAGACCACCGGCCATCAGCCCCAGGTGAATCAAAAGTGCGCCGAAGCCAAGAAAATTTCGTTGTTTAATCGTATGCTCCGCTGCCATCTCATCCCTCCCACATGTACTCAATTGCCCTGCTCAATTCCCCTACCACCCCGCATCCAGCACCGCGGCCATCACCATGACTATTTGCGGGAGCGCTTCACTTCCACTTTGTAGGCGACGAACGTCTTACCGGTGTTGTTCCCCTTGATTTCCACATAGGAGCCGGTAGCAGCCGTGCCGTACTTCTCCTTGATCCTGGTTTCCCTGGTGACGGTGATCTCCCGGCCATTGACGACCCAGGTGCCGATCCCTCCCCGGGGGAGGTTCTCCACGGTGCCATAGAACTTGCTCTCATTGACGTCATACCCGTGCTGTTCACCCGTATGCCGGTCATCAAACCAGTCGGCCAGGGCCGGGAGAGCCGTTGCGGATATCAAAAACATCGTGACAACCAGCATGTTAGCCGTTTTGCAGGCAATCCCCCGGACAGCAAATCCGGCCAAAATCCGTGTAGACAATCTATTCACAAGAGCCCTCCCTCCGATTACCCATGTTAATTCACTACCATGTGCCACTTTTGTTTGATTATTCCCTGACACGCACTGTAGCACGATGATAGTTAAGGAATGATGAAGAGCTGAATAATAAAACAATATCACCATGCTCCGCTCACCCCGCGACAGCCCGGTTGAGGGTGTACCTGCCGATTGCCCCGGGAGCTGGAAACGGGAAACATCACTGACCGGAAGATACAACAATCAACGTACGTTTGGCTTGAACTTTTCCGGCAGTCGGTAGACAATACCGCCATCAGCAACTACTGCCATTTTTCAAAGGAGTTCAGTATGGTTACCTTCTATCGTCTGGTACTGGCCGTCGTCTGCCTGGTGACCCTCTCGCTGCGTCCGGGAGGAGCAGAAGCGGCAAGCGAATATGCCATCTTTGCCGGCGGCTGTTTCTGGTGCATGGAAGCACCCTTTGACAAACTGGACGGTGTGATTTCAGTCACCCCCGGCTATACCGGCGGCCAGAAAAAGAATCCGACCTACAAGGAGGTCTCTGCCGGCGGCACCGGGCATGCCGAAGCGGTGCAGATTGCCTTTGATCCCTCGAAAATCAGCTATACCCGCCTGCTGGATGTTTTCTGGCACAACATCGATCCGACTGTTCAGGATCGTCAGTTTTGCGACCAGGGACACCAGTACCGCAGCGCAATTTTTTACGCTTCCGAACAGCAGCGCGCGGCCGCCCTCAAGTCCAGAGAAGCATTGAGCAAGAGCAAACCGTTCCCGGCAGCGATTGTAACCGAGATCACGGCAGCCTCGCAATTCTATCCGGCCGAGGAATACCATCAGCACTACTACAAGAAGAATCCGCTCCGTTATCGCTACTACCGCAGCAGCTGCGGCCGGGACAAGCGTTTGCAGGAGTTGTGGGGCAACCTGGCCGGACATTAACCGGCAGAAGAGAGATGACACCATGCGATTTCAGACCCTGATCATACTATCGGTTCTGCTGGTCATGGCAACCGCCTGCCGCCGGCAAGAGGTTGTCACGACCGCTGCCACCACGACCGCCGCATCAGCTCAATCAGTCAACCTGCGGCTCTATTCCGTTGCCGCGAAAGGATATATCATGACCAGCAAAATTGTTAAATCCCCCGACGAATGGAAGAAACTCCTGACTCCCGAGCAGTACCATGTGGCCCGTGAGCAGGGAACCGAACGCGCCTTTACGGGAGCAACCTGGAACAACCATGCCAAGGGAGTGTACCAGTGCGCCTGCTGCGGCAACGACCTGTTCAGCTCGGAGCACAAGTACGAGTCCGGCACCGGCTGGCCGAGTTTCTGGCAGCCGATTGCGCCGGAAAATGTGGCCACCCGTGAAGACAACAGCCTGTTCTCGAAACGGACCGAGGTACTCTGCCCCCGCTGCGACGCCCATCTGGGACACGTATTCAACGACGGCCCCCCACCGACCGGGCTGCGCTACTGCATGAACTCGGCTGCCATGAAGTTCATCCCCACACCGTGACCGCATGAAGCTCCCCTTCGTCCGAGTCTTGATCCTGGTTGTTTCAATCATCGGCATCAGCCTGCTGCACTACCTGACGCCGCTGCATCTGCACTACTTCCACGACATATTCCAGCGTTTTTACTACCTGCCGATCATCCTGGCGGCGCTCTGGTTCGGCTTGCGGGGCGGGCTCTGCTGCGCTCTGGCTGTCAGCATCGCCTATGCCCCGCACATCCTGTTCCAATGGGGGGGCGGCCTGACCTTGGAGATGGAAAAGTACATGGAAATCGTGATGTACAACGTGGTTGGCAGTGTC
>Ga0062383_10000241_pt1 | contig 13807 bp, 17 predicted proteins | sample DOMMetBare3Fresh_FD_59508 | JGI IMG/M metagenome (GOLD analysis project Ga0062383, IMG submission 59508) | Wetland sediment microbial communities from St. Louis River estuary, USA, under dissolved organic matter induced mercury methylation -... | ecosystem: Environmental > Aquatic > Freshwater... | reverse complement strand
GGATATTTAGAATAAAGAGAGGAAACAAATGGGGTTTTTGCATGTTGAATTGCATCGGACGAAGCCACCTTTCCCAATCCCCAACCGTCCATGATTATCAGAATAACTTTTTTAGCTGTCATTTTTCAATTAATTCACAATAACAAAACTGTTCATTTTCAACGTTAAACCAGCAACAAATCTAAGCTTTTTGCCGTTATATATATTGTAAAAACACTGATAAGTAGTAACTTAGTAACGTTTCCGGTTTTAACTGACTGTGGCATGTTTTTCGATAATAGTATATCTATGAAAACAGAACTCAATATGAAAAGAACTTTACTTTTTACAATCGGATTGGCATTAATACTTACATCTTTTGTCAAACAAAGTGGAATTGACGATGTAATTTCTGCCATGAAATCGGGTAGTGCATCAAGCATTGCTAAGTATTTCGACAATTATATAGACATTACCATGCCTGATAAAAGCAATAACTACAGCAAAAGCCAGGGTGAATTAATACTTAAAGACTTTTTTTCTACCAACGAGATAAAAGGATTTGAAGTAAAACACAAAGGAAATAACGACAATGGTGAATATTGCATTGGTACTTTACAGACCAAAAACGGTAATTACCGTGCCACCGTGTATATGCGGATGAAAGGAACCAAACAGGTAATTCAGGATATCCGGATTCAATAAATAATTCTTTTAATCAATCTTTGGTAGCCCTGTCATTTTGTGACGGGGCTTTTTTCTTTTTTTGAAATACAGCACACGGATTGTACAGATGAACACAGATTTTTTTTGCTCCGCAAAAATTGGGTTTTTATCAGCAAACCTTTTTATTGTTCTGCGAAGCAGAATAATAAATCCGTGTGCATCCGTAAAACCCGTGTCATCCGTGTGCAAATAATTGTTTTAATCAATCTTTGGCAATACTGTCATTTTGTGACGGGGCTTTTTTAGTTTTGACAAATAATGAACAACGAAAAATTTTATCACCTGGTTGATGAAGCATTGAAAGAAGATATCGGCAGCGGTGATCACAGCACATTAAGTTGCATAGCTCCTGAAACAAAAGGCAAAGCGGTGTTGAAAATAAAACAGGAGGGAATACTAGCCGGGATGGAAGTGGCGGAGAAAATTTTTCAGCAAAAAGATCCCACCGCAATTTTTACAGCCTATAAAAAAGACGGAGATAGTATGAAGTCTGGCGAAATGGCTTTTGAAGTGGATGCTGCCGTGCATACAATATTGCAATGTGAAAGATTAGTGCTGAACTGTATGCAGCGTATGAGTGGCATTGCAACACTGACAAGACAATTTACAGATAAATTATACGGGCATAAAACAAAACTGCTTGATACAAGAAAGTCAACTCCTAATTTCCGCCTGTTGGAAAAAGAAGCTGTAAGAATTGGCGGGGGAGTTAACCACCGGTTTGGATTGTATGATATGATAATGCTGAAGGATAATCACATTGATTATTGCGGTGGAATTGAAAAAGCAATTGAAAAAGCATATAGTTATGTTCAACAAAAAAAATTAAATATAAAAATAGAAGTAGAAACAAGAAATGTTGAAGATGTAAAAAGAGTAATAGCTGTTGGCAGGGGAAAAGTCTTCCGAATTATGCTTGATAATTTTACTCCGGAAAAAATTAGGGAGGCCGTTCAATTAATTGGTGAAGACCCGATAGCTCCCGATAGCTATCGGGACGGGTTTGAAACAGAAGCCAGCGGCGGAATTGACTTAGATAATATAGAAGAGTTTGCAAAAACAGGAGTGGATTATGTTAGTGTGGGGGCTCTGGTTCACCAGGCAAGAAGTTTGGATATGAGTTTGAAGGCCTCCCCAAACCCCTCCGAAGGAGGGGCTTTGAAATCCTAATCTTTGAATTGTATTATGAATAAGAAAAATAAACCAGATACACGTGGATTTGTGTACAGTACCAATCCTGATTTTAAGTTTGAGGAAGATCCAGAAAATGCGGAAAAATTATTACCGGATCAGCAAAAGCTAAAAATAAAACTTGATACCAAACATAGGGCGGGCAAAGCTGTTACGTTGATTGAAGGGTTTATTGGAAAAGATGAAGACCTGCAGGAACTGGGAAAAAAACTAAAAACATTTTGCGGTACCGGTGGCTCGGCAAAAGATGGTGAAATAATTATACAAGGGGATCAACGGGATAAAGTGATGCAGTGGTTGGGGAAGAATGGGTATAAGAATGTGAAGAAAATATAAAAACTGTTTAAAAATGAAATAATAGAACGCTGATGATGTAGATTGTTATGATTTATCAGGATAGGATCAGTAAAAATCATAATCATCCTAATAAATCTGCGTTCTATTTTAAAAATTATTTTTTACTGTGTACTCATTAATTTGAAGTTATACTTTTTTCTGATTTCTTCCATTTCCTTTTTCAAAATGTCAGGATGCTTCCAATATTTCTCACTTAACTTTTCACGGATTTCTCTCATCATTTTTACGGCATCCAATCCGGCAATCGGTTGTGTTATGTTTTTGTCGTTACTCATTGTCTTTAAGGTTTAAAATTTCTCTTGGTGTTCTTATTTCAATTAATCTGTAACCAAAACGAAGGTTAATTGAGTTGTATAATCTTATTCTGTCAAGGTTTACGATATGTTTGAAATTCCAGCTGGCTAATACGTCTGCATTGTTCAATGTTGCCAATGCAATATGCAAAGCATCGTTATAACTCTTGTTGGGCAAAGCACCTTCAGTGATATAGATTTCTGCAAGTTTTATAGCTTCATCATCAACAATTATGTCCAACCTGTTTGATTCAGGAATATCAGCTACAAGGTTTCTGATTTCCTCCCTTGCAAATTCAAGTTCCTGTGCAGTAAGGTCAGATAGCATAATCTGTTTTGTTCCTACAATAAATTCATTCCATAATGCAATTGACCATTCCTGGAATTCCCTGTCGTAATAGCCGCCAATTACTGAGGTATCTGTATAAACCTTCATGGGCGCAAGTTACTAAAAAAATGAGGCTTATATTAGGGTAGCGATGCCGGGTAAATCCTCTCTCCCGCCTGGGATGATGAAATCAGGTTTTAGTTTTTAAAATACCCCTTCTAATAGTTTAAAAGGTAAAGCGGTTACATTGATTGAAGGGTTTGTTGGAAAGGATGATGACATGCAGGAGTTAGGGAAAAATTAAAAACATTTTGTGGAACTGGTGGCTCGGCAAAAGATGGTGAAATAATAATACAGGGAGACCAACGGGATAAAGTGATGCAGTGGCTGGTGAAGAATGGGTATAAGAATGTGAAGAAAATATAATGAGCTTTCTTAGTATCAATCTACAGTTTTTTCATTCATAAAAAAACTCAACGCCCCGCTCGGGCACTTTTTTACCTGCTCAATTATTTCTTCTGTATTTGCCCCGTTTGCATTTATCCATGGCTTTTCTCTTGGTTTAAAAACATCAGGCAGGCCCCGGGCACATTTGCCGGAGTGAATGCATAAATCAGGTTTCCAGACAATAGTCATTTCACCATTGGAGTATTTGAAAGTTTGTTGAGCCATAATTTTTAAAAAAATTAATATTTATTTTCCTCAATAGATTCCAGGATATTGTAATAACTGAAAAAACGGTTCTCGCTTATCTCTCCTGCTTCCACCGCTCTTTTTATAGCGCAGCCCGGTTCGTTTATATGCTGGCAGTTGTTGAACTGGCAATTATTTAACCGATCTCTCATTTCAGGAAAATAATGGGAGAGCTCCTGTTTTGAAATATCAATCAATCCAAATTCTCTCATTCCGGGAGTATCAATAATTTTTCCGCCATAATCAAGATCATACATTTCAGCAAATGTAGTTGTGTGAATTCCTTTACCACTCCAGCCACTTACATCCTGTGTCTTCAAACTTAATTCAGGACAAATAATATTTAAGAAAGATGATTTACCCACACCACTATGGCCGCTTAATAAAGAGATTTTATTTTTCAATATATCTTTCACATCATCAATGCCGGTATTATTAGTTACACTAATCAGGAACACTTTGTATCCTACAGCTTCATACATCTGTTTCAACTCCTCATATCTCTGTTCTTCCTTCTTTTTGTACAGGTCTGCTTTGTTAAAAACAATTACTGCCGGTACATGATACATTTCGCTTGCAACCAGGAAACGATCAATAAATCCCTGCGAGGTTCTTGGTTCTTTCAGCGTGGCAAATAAAACAGACTGATCAAGATTGGCTGCAATAATGTGCTGTTGGAATTTGTGCCGCGGCGATTGACGGTTTATATAATTTCTTCTGGGATGAATTTCTGTGATGGTGACAGAACCCTCCAGTTCATTCTCCGTTTCTATCTCTACTTCATCACCTACTGCAATAGGATTGGTGGAGGTAATATCATCAATTTTAAAAATACCTTTTATACGGGCATTATACTGGTTGCCCTTCATATCTTTTACCACGTACCAGCTTCCTGTAGATTTATAAACCAATGCCTTCATTGAAAATAATTATTTGGATAAACAGGAAAGATAGGAACAAAATAAAAAAAAGGCTTCCACTGATTTTTTTGAGTAGTTTCTCAGTTTGTTAAATTTCAGACCACAGAGAACCACAGAGTATAAACAGAGGTACACGGAGACAAACTAATATCTCTGTGGCTCTCTTTTTTTTCTGAGGCTCTCTGTGGCCATTTTTTAAATTGAACTACCTTATTTTGGCAATAAAAATAGGTATTTACACGTTTTATCAACATATAACATTCCCTATTTTGTTTTCTAAAATTTATCTATGTACAAATCATTTACTACCTCATTGTTTGCACTTGCTTTAGTTCTGGTTTTTGCCGGTAGTTGTAAAAAAAATGAAGAATCAATACCACTGCCAACTAATACGGAATTACTCAGTCAATCATCATGGACACTATTAAGTGCTACGGCCAGCGGAACAGATGTTACTAATAATGCTGCACTTACCTGTTTTAAAGATAATATCATCACGTTTTCTGCCAATGGCAGTTTTACAATAAATGAAGGAATCAATATTTGTTCACCATCCACTGCGGGCAGTTTTACATGGTCTTTCCAGGCCAGTGAAACTCAACTTGTGCTTTCAGCACCATTGATTCCTGGTGGCTCCAGTACGTTTACACTGGTAAAATTAGATGACACCAATCTTATTATTTCTCAAAATGTAACTATTCCACCTTCACCAACAGCTATTCTTGTAGTGTTTACATTCAAGCATTAATTTATTTAAGAAAGGTATTTGCCGACAACCGGCAATCTTCTGCCTACGCCGAAAGCTTTACAACTGATACGAAGTATGGGGCAAAATTGTTTTCGTTTGTATTCATTCGTATTTACCAGTTTCAATATTCTATCCACCAATGCCGGATCAAAGCCCTGTTCTTTTATTTCATTTGGTCCTTTACGCAGTTCAATATACTCGTACAAAACTTTATCAAGTATTGAATATTCCGGCAGGCTGTCACTGTCTTTTTGATTTGGCCTTAATTCAGCAGAAGGTGCTTTGGTAATAATGTTTTCAGGAATAACTTGCATACCCGCAGGCAGGTTTCTTTTGTTAATATATTTTGCCAATGCATAAACCTGCATTTTATATACATCACCCAATACACTTAATCCACCAGCCATATCTCCATACAATGTTCCATAACCCGTGGCCAGTTCACTTTTGTTTGAAGTGTTGAGCAGGATGTACCCGAATTTATTGGCAATTGCCATCAGCAGGTTGCCTCTTATTCTTGCCTGGATATTTTCTTCGGCTAAACCAAAGGGTAAATCTTTATAAACAGGTTTCAGTTCGTTTGTAAAACTTTCAAAAATATTTTTAATAGAAATTATTTCATATTCATTGCCAGAATTTTTACTGAGTGCTTCAGCATCTTCAACAGAATGCCCGGAAGAAAATTGTGATGGCATTAAAATGGCTTTTACATTTTCTTTTCCCAGGGCAGCAATGGCCAATACCTGGGTAACGGCGCTGTCTATACCACCACTGGCACCAAGAATGGCTTTGGTAAAGCCCATTTTTTTAAAATAATCCCTGATACCTAATACAAGGGCATGATAAATTTCATCAATATTTTTTTCATTGGTTAAATAGGCAAGAGAGTCTTCGCCCGTGCCAACTTCTTTTGCTGAAAAAAAGATCCCCTCCAAATTCCCTCCACCAGATAGCGGAGAGATTTGTGAAGACTCTGATATTTTGGAAAGATCTTCTAAATCAAAAACCTGGTAATCTTCTTCAAAATATTTCATCTCCATCACTTTTTTGCCATTAATATCATATACAAGGCTGCCACCATCAAAAATAATTTCTGTTTGCGAGCCTACTGCATTGCAATAAAGCATCGGTAACTTATACTTGAGTGTATGTGCTTTGACAATACTGTTTCGGACAATATCCTGAGCATAGTTGTAAGGCGATGCTGAAAGGTTTATCATTACATCCGGTTTAAAGGGCATCAGTTTTTCCATGGGTGTTATCCTATACAATGGATTATCGCCCATGTTCCAGATATCTTCGCAGATAGTAACAGCTAATTTTTTCCCTTTAAACTCAAGTACATTCCAGTTATATGCCGGTTCAAAATACCGATACTCATCAAATACATCATAGTTTGGTAAAAGCGTTTTATGTATCTCGCCTTTTATTTGTTTTTCATGTAAAAGAAAAACTGCGTTGAAAAGATCTTTCCCTTCTTTTTGAGTATTTCTTGCCGGGGCACCAATCAGTACGCCAATTGTATCTGCATGTTCTTTTATAATATCAATAGCCTGGTACGATTTATTGATAAAATCAGTAAACTCTAAAAAATCGCCGGGAGCATAACCGCATACGCATAATTCTGAAAAAACCACAAGCTCGGCACCTTGTTGCTTGGCCCAATGAATGGCTTCAATAATCTTGCGGGAGTTATCTTCAAAATTGCCGATATGATAGTTCTGTTGCGCTAATGCGATCTTCATTTAGCAAATTTACAACGCAGCAACTAAAGGGTTGCAAAATCTTGTTTCATTATCTTCGTGTGCAACTTTGTTTATCCAATCACGTTTTCAATAGCTATGAAAAAAATCATTTTTGTCTGCCTGGTAACCATTTTATTGTTTGCTTGTAATACCCACAGTAACGGGCCTGATGTTTCAGGTATAAAAGTGGAAATTCCCATTGAAAGATTTGACCAGGTGTTTTTTTCTATGGATACTATAGCCCCTGAAAAAGCTCTTTCTGCACTTCGGGTTAAATACCCCACGTTAATGCCGGTTTATCTTAAAAATATTCTTGGACTTAATGAAATGACTGAAGATTCAGGATATATAAGATTCCGGAGACTCAATCAATTTATTGCTGACTCAGTAAATAAGACTTTTAACAACACAGATGATTTAAAAAAGGATTTTGAAAATGCTTTCCGGTATGTCAGGTATTATTTTCCTGGTTATAAAATTCCCCGTATCATTACTATCATAGGGCCAATTGATTTGCTGGCAGAAACTGCAAACGGAGAACTCACACCTGATTTCCTGGGGCCGGATTATTTAGGCATCAGTCTCCAGTTTTATTTAGGAAAAAATTTTTCGTTGTATCATGATGATTATTTTATAGCCAATGTTGCTCCTGATTACAGGAGCCGCAGGTTCGAAAAAAATTATATTGTTGCCGATGCCATGAAACTTGTCGTGGATGATCTTTTCCCTGATAAAAGCCGTAGTAAAGGATTAATAGAACAAATGATAGAAAAAGGAAAACAGTGGTGGCTGCTCGATAAATTTTTACCGGCAACACCTGATTCTTTAAAAACAGGTTATACAGCCAGCCAGTTAAAATGGTGTGATGAATACGAAGGTTTAATCTGGAATAATATCATCACCAGTGAAAAAAATATTTATACAAACGATCCGGCAGCCATTCAGAATTATATTGGCGAAGCCCCATTTACTCAAACCATGCCAGCCTCATCTCCCGGTAATATCGGCCAGTGGGTTGGTTGGCAGATTGTAAAAAAATTTGCAGAAAAAAATACTTCCATGTCAATTAGTGAAGTGATGAAAACCGAACCACGGAAAATTCTGGAAGAAGCGAAATACAAACCGAAGTAAGACCCCCTAAATCCCCCGAAGGGGGACTTCGCTGCACACAGCTCCGATGATTCAGCATTCTGATTGGAATTGAAATTTTCTTATTCAAGAATAATCTCAAAACAAAAACTTAACTGCATTGCAACTTTTAAAAGTTAAACAATTTCTTTTCAATGATGAAAATTTTATTAGTTGGGAATGTGAGTTGGCAAGTCCCCTTTCGGGGGATTTAGGGGGCCGGGAATGTGAGTTGGCAAGTCTCCCCTTCGGGGAGATTTAGAGGGGCTGTCTCTAATTATTCTTCAGCGGCACTATCATCTCAAAAGCGGGAATGTTTACATCAAACATTTGCTTGTTATTTAAATTTTCCATCTGGTAAGTGCCGTGCATTTTGCCCATTTCTGTGCGAAGGTTGCAGCCGCTTACATACTGGTATCTTTCACCCGCTTCTATAACAGGTTGTACACCTATCACACCTTCTCCTTCCACTTCGCGGTAAGTGCCATTGCTATCAAAAATATGCCAGTGTCTGCTGTGTAATTTTATAGGAAATGAATTGTGATTTTCAATGGCAATACTATAAGCAAAAAGGAACTCCGACTGCATGGGGTTGCTGAAATCCTGCTGGTAAATAGTCTCTACTGAAATTTGAACACCTTCTGAAATAAGACTTACCATGGGTATTTCTGTTTTGGTAAAAGTATAAAAAATACTTTGCTTCAGAATGGAGTTATTATAAATGGTGATTTCTGCGTACAAGTACTAATTTTGCGACTCTAATCAGTAAAAATTTTATAGAATATGAAAATAGCAGTTGCCAAAGGTGATGGCATAGGTCCGGAAATCATGGAAGCAGTATTATCAATTTTTAATGCATGTAAAGTACCGCTTGAATATGAATATGTAGATATGGGCAAATGGGTTTTTGATAAAGGATTTTCTAACGGCATGACACCGGAAGCAAAAACTACGATTGAGACATTGGGTATTTTATTTAAAGGACCTATGGAAACACCCAAAGGGAAAGGAGTGAAAAGTGTAAATGTGACAGCTCGTAAAACATGGAATACCTATGCCAATAACCGGGTATTTCAAACTCTCCATGGTGTGGATACAGTTTTCAGCAAAGCAGGAATTCCTATCGACATAACTGTTGTGAGAGAAAATATTGAAGATACTTATGGTGGGATTGAACATATGCTTACACATGATGTGGCATTAAGCCGCCGTTTTATCACCAGGCCGGGCAGCATGCAGTTAATCAAATATGCATTTGAAATGGCCAAGAAAAAAAATGCCAGAAGAATTACTTGTGGACACAAGGCCAATATCATGAAAATAACTGATGGACTTTTTCTTGAATGTTTTTATGATGTGGCAAAAGAATATCCTGAGTTGAAAGCAGATGATGTGATAGTGGATGATCTGTGTATGAAACTGGTAACAAGGCCAGATTTATTTGATGTGGTAGTGCTTACCAACCTGCAGGGCGATATTGTTTCTGATTTATGCGCCGGTCTTATAGGAGGTTTGGGTTTTGCTCCATCGGCAAATATTGGAGATCATATCTGCATATTTGAAGCCGTACATGGTACAGCGCCTGATATTGCGGGAAAAAATATTGCAAATCCTACAGCACTTTTGCTCAGTGGCATCACCATGCTTCGCCACCTGGGTTATATGGAGAATGCAGCCATCATAGAAAATGCATTGCTGTATACATTGGAAAATGGTATACACACCGGTGATTTTGGAGATAAAAAGATTGCAGCTGTAAATACTACAAAGTTTGCAGAAACAATCGTCAGCAATTTTGGAAAACAACCGGAAAAGGGTGCAAAACCAGTTCTGCCCAACATGAACAAAACGCCAACGTACTTTAAACTGGATAAAAACTCCATGATGGTTTCTGCAGAAATGTTGGATGAAAAAATTGTAGGCGTTGATATGTTTATTGAAAGCGCCGAACAACCACTCATGATTGCCAAAAAATGTGAACGGCATGCAGGTGTAAAATTTAAATTGGTTAATATCAGCAACCGCGGTACACAGGTATGGCCGACGGGGTCAGTGTATACTAATCTCGTTAATCAATACAATGCGAGATTTGAATCTTTGGATGGAGAACCTTTATTTCAGCAGGATGTTATTGGTCTGTATGTAAGCCTGAGTGGAAATTTTAAAATCTGTTCTTTTGAGTTGCTTAATTCGTGGGAAGATAAAAAAGCATACTCACTTGCCCAGGGGCAGTGATTAAAAATTATAATTCTATGGTTTATTAAGCAGTATGTCTTTTCAAATCAAAATTGATCAGCTTTCCTTCCAGTACATTGGCAAGTTCCACCACAGCATTATTTTCATTTTTCCTTGCATTTTTTGTATGCGTGGGATAAAGTGAAACACCTGTGTAAATGCTGTAATGCAGTGTAAGGCTATTACCATGAAAATTAAAATCCCAGTCAATACTGTCAAAATCATCTTCCTTGCTGCGGAAGTCAATATGAAAATCTTTGCTGAGAATTTCGGCAACCTGGTAGAAACGTTTCAGGCCACCATCGTCATCAATAATGGCTTCTGTGCAGCCAAGGGCAATGCGTAGAGTTAGGCTCATAGTGCGGATGTTTTATAGTTTTTCGATCAGGATATATGGCTTGGGTTTAACGCACAGTAATTTTGCTATGCTTTAAACTTCTTTGCTTTTTTTGCGGCTTTTGTTGCTTCAGGATCACCATTTGCTAATTTTCCTGCATCTACATTTTTACCATTTGTTTTACAACCGTACTTCTGTGGAAACAGATTATTCCAAACCCTGCAGGATGAAAATATCAACGTCATACATATACAGATAGTAAAAATTCTTATGGCTTTCATGAATCGAATTTTAAGTAAAACGAATTTACGCAGGAATAATTGCTTCTGCCAGAGTAAAGTTACGAGCCAGGGAAATAATGTTTTTCTGGAGTATTCAAGTTCACCAGTTCACAAGTTCCTTCAGTTCACAGTTTTAGAAATTGACAGTCCTGGAGTTTTCAACTTGTGAACTAATATACAATTAAACTCTTAAACCTTCTCTCTGAACCAATCAGAATAAAGTACATAATTATTAGCTATCCGGTCAATTTCCCCGGTAATCATTTCCTGGGGAATATCTTTAATTTTTTTTGCAGGCACACCCGCATAAATACTTCCGGCTTCACAAATTGTACCTTCCAGTACTACGGCTCCTGCTGCGATAATCGTATTGCTGTTAACTACAGCACCATCCATGATGATGGCTCCCATTCCTACCAATACATTGTCATGAACTGTACAGCCATGAACGATGGCATGGTGACCAATGGAAACATGATTGCCAATCGTTGTTCCGAATTTTATATAAGTGCAATGAATACAGACACCATCCTGCACATTCACTTTATTACCAATTTTAATAAAATTCACATCGCCACGGATCACTGCGTTAAACCATACACTGCAGTCATCACCCATAATGACATCGCCAACAATTGTTGAGTTAGGAGCTAAAAAACAATTGTTGCCAAACTGCGGGTGTTTATTTTCTACTGGAAGTATTAAAGGCATGAGTAATTAAAAATTAATGATTAAGAATTTATAATTGTTTACAGGCTCAAAGCTTAATTTTATTCTCTCGGCGCTCACAACGTTTAAGCGTCGCAGCGATTGCAGCACCTTTGCGTTCGCTGCGTGAAACTGACCTTTGCAAATTATAGAAATTCTTTGCGTTCTTTGCGTGAAATATTTCTTGATGACAGAACGGGAACTTTTTTTAAAAAACATTGCTCAAACCTCCCCGACTCCTTTAGCTTTTGAAATTGCAAAAGCAGAAGGTTGTTTACTGTTTGATAAAAATGGAAAAGAGTTCATTGATATAATCGGCGGCATCAGTGTAGCCAATATCGGGCACCGGCATCGCAAAGTAATTGAAGCCATAAAAAAACAATTAGATGCTTATCTGCACGTAATGGTGTATGGCGAGTTTGTTGAAAGTCCGCAGGTGCAGTATGCGAAACTATTAACTGACCATCTTCCGGCTTCACTTAACTCGGTTTATTTTACCAATTCCGGTGCTGAGGCAATTGAAGGTGCTATGAAACTTGCCAAACGGGTAAGCAACAGAACTCAAATCATAGCTTTCAAAAATTCTTACCATGGCAGTACGCAGGGTGCATTAAGTATTATGGGAGATGAATATTTCCGGAATGCTTTTCGTCCTTTGTTACCTGATGTTTTACATCTTGAATACAATTCTTTTGATTCATTACATTCAATAACAGAACAGACAGCTTGTGTGATTGCTGAAACTGTACAAGCTGAAGCAGGCATCATTGTTCCATCGCAAGAATGGATGACAGCATTAAGAAAAAAGTGTACTGATACCGGAACACTTTTAATCCTCGATGAAATTCAGGCTGGCTTTGGAAGAACCGGCAAACTCTGGGGTTTTGAAAATTTTGATATTGTTCCTGATGTATTAATTCTTGGCAAAGCATTGGGCGGGGGTATGCCGCTTGGCGCTTTTATCGCAGATAAAAAAATGATGGATTGTTTTACAGAGAACCCGGTGTTGGGACATATTACCACATTTGGTGGCCACCCGGTTTGCTGTGCTGCGGGTTTGGCTTCTATGAAAGTATTACTGGAAGAAGAAATAATAAATGATGTAAAACGAAAAGAAAAATTATTTAAATCCTTACTTGTACATCCTGAAATAAAGTCGGTTCGTTCTTGTGGTTTATGGATGGCGGTTGAGTTTAATAATTTTGAAACAAATAAGAAACTGATTGATGCTTGCATTGCTGCCGGTGTGATGACGGATTGGTTTTTATTTGCAGCAAATTGTTTGAGGATTTCTCCACCGTTGATTATATCTGTTGAGCAGATAACAGACTCTTATAGTAAAATAAATTCGGCCTTAAACTGACGGGAATTAGAAAATTTTTTGTAAATCATTCAATTAATACTTAAAAATATCTACCTTAATATTATTATTTAACCAAAACTATTGTTATGAAAAAAATCATCGCAATTTTTAGTATGCTCGCCGCTTTTTCTATTGCTTATGCTACAGCTACTGTAGAAGCAAAGCCTACAGTAAAAGCCAGCGAAGTTTATCTGCCTGTTGGTAATACCGGTCAGATGCTTTCAGTACAGGATCTTTCTTTGATTTCAGTAAAAGATTTTCAAAACCTCACCGGCAAGAAAATGAATCTTGTTGACAGGTTGAGTTTTAAAATCGCCCAAAAAAAATTAAGAAACAGTATCAACACAGATGGATCTTTTAGCAAAAAGAAAGTAGAAAAATTTTTCAACTCAGCTGCTGAAGGCAGTAGCGGCTTTCATCTAGGAGGATTTATACTTGGTTTGTTACTTGGATTAATAGGAGTATTGATTGCATACCTGATTAAAGACGATAAAAAAAGAGCCCGTGTAAAATGGGCTTGGATAGGCTGGGTAGCCTGGTTAATTATTTACGGAGTGATACTATTAGCATAGAACTGCTCTTTTATAAAAAAGCCAACCAGTACTGGTTGGCTTTTTTTATTCTACTTTATTCCACTTCCACAATCACTTCCACTTCCACTGAAATATTCAGGGGTAGTGCGTACATACCCACAGCAGATCTTGCATGTTTTCCTTTTTCTCCAAAGATGGTTACCATCAGATCACTGTAACCATTAATAACTTTCGGCTGGTCT
>Ga0062383_10000239_pt1 | contig 13845 bp, 3 predicted proteins | sample DOMMetBare3Fresh_FD_59508 | JGI IMG/M metagenome (GOLD analysis project Ga0062383, IMG submission 59508) | Wetland sediment microbial communities from St. Louis River estuary, USA, under dissolved organic matter induced mercury methylation -... | ecosystem: Environmental > Aquatic > Freshwater >... | reverse complement strand
CGCCGCCGAAAGCCCCGGCGCCAAAGGCACCGAAAGCCCCCAAAGCGGCGCCCAAAGCTAACACGCCGAAGGCGTCCGCAGGTAAGAAATGGAAAGTTGGCGACCCGCACGATGCACCGACGGCCGCGGGGAGGACTCCTACCTGGAGTACCGTCAGAAACAGATACTGGAAGAACAGAGCTCAAACTGCAGCGCCCGGAGAATTCAGTCCCTCCAATCTCTCCCGAATGAGGGCAGGCAAAGCACCAATCGATCCGCATTCGGGTCTACCCATGGAATTGGAACACATGACGCCGCAGCGAACCGGATCGCCAACCATGCACCGGGACCTACTTGAGGTGACGCCGCTCGAGCACTCATTTTTTGATCGTTTCCGCAAGTTCACTGATCCCAATGGCCGTCGCTGGAACACGTCAATTCGCACCGACCCGCGACCTTAACGACAGAAAACGGAAAAGTCATCATGTCTAACAAAAATAAGAACCTCAAAATCCTGGGCCGCATTGTCGACCGTCAAACGCAAAAGCCGGTCGAAGGACTCCGAGTTGAAGCCTGGGACAAAGATTTGATTCACGACGAAGTGGTCGGCAGTTCACTTACCGACGCAGAGGGCGCGTTCCAGATCGAAGTCGAGGAGTCTTCATTCCGCGGGATCTTTCCGGAACGCAGACCGGATCTCTTCTTTCGCGTGTTAAGGGACGGCGACATTCTGCGAACCACGGAAGATTCGATTCTCTGGAACGTCACGGAAGCGCCGCCGGAGATCTTGATCGAAGTGAATTCGGGTTTGAGTACGAGCCAGCGTCTCGAAGTCAGTGGCAACGTGAAGCTTGCCGACGGTGGTCCGGCGCGAGGGGTTTTGATTGGAGCGTTTGACTGTGATTTGCGCAATGACCAACGACTGGGCAGCACCCGATCGGGCACGGACGGCAGTTATAGCATCCATTACTCTCCATCGCAGTTTGAAAAACCGGAATCCGGAAGTGCAGACCTGGTTGTGAAAGTGTTCAGCGACGCCCGTACTGTTCTGGCATCTTCGCAAGTCGTGTTCAATGCGCCCGCGTCGGCGCAAATAGACGTAACGATTCCCAGAACTGCAATCGAGCCGCCGTCTTTGTTCGACCGAATCCAGACTGCGGTTGGGCCCAATCTCCGCCGGCTGACGGTCGCGGATCTTGAAGAGAATGATGAGCATCAGGACTTGAGTTTTCTGTCGGGTGAAACAAGTCTTGAGTTTTCTGTTTTAGCCCGGTTCGTGCTGGCCCACAGACTAGCAGCACAGGGAATGTCGCCCATCTTTTGGTTTGCGCTGACCGGCGGGACGCTGTTGCAGCGCACGCAGGATCGAACTCTTGATGGGCAGTTGCAATTCGTGCTCGATTCGCTACCAACGTTCGACGCGACTACCGTACGCAAGAAACTTCTGAGCAGTATTAGCGAAGCAGAGATTCCGAGTGCGGCGCGAGAGAAGATCGACGAGTGGGTTGAAGAATTCAGGCAGGTTGTTGGCCGGCACCTGCTCAGCGCGCAGGCCGCTCCTTTCATCAAGGAAGCGCTCGCGGATGCCGGTGTTACCGCAGCGGCGAAACAAGAAACGTTCGCGCGACTCTTCGCCGAGCACAGAGGCAACACAGCTGAACTGGTCCAGGCGCTAAAGAATGCAAAATTCAAAGCGCAAGAGATCGCCGATCTGCAAACGTCGATTGACATCACAGACCTTACGCAAAGCGACATTTCTGTCGTCAAAGCGATCAAGCATGAATTTGGCGTGCGGAAACCGGAAGACATTCGCTCGCTCGCGCGCAGAAGCGAGGACGAGTGGATCAAACTGATCAAGACTCGCCAGGCGGCCGGTGACATCACATTACCAGTCAAAATCGAAGGCCTCGATCGCGTCAAACCGCCGGACGCAGAGCTTTTCGGGAAAACACTCGCGCGGCAGTTTCATGAAGCATTTCCCACCGCAGCTTTTGCCGGTGGGTTGGATCGCGCGCTTAACAATGGCGGTTTGCGTGGCTTGAAGCGCGGTGCCGATCTGGGACGTTTTCTTGAGGCGCACGATGATTTCGATCTCCTCAGAACGCATGCCGACAAATTTCTGAAAGAACACCCGCAGTCGCGCGAAATCACCGCCGATGATGAGTTTAGAACTGAATTGAAGAGCGCGCAGCGCGTTTTCAAGCTCGCGCCAAACTTTGAGGCGACTGATTCAGTGCTGGCGGATAATATTCATTCCGCGCAGCAGATCTATCGCATGGGACGCAGCGAATTTGTTCGTCGTTACAAAGATGCTCCCGGTTTCACGGCTGACCTGGCCCGGGTAGTGTGGAATCGTGCGGCCGAGACGCATGCGACCGCACTCACGATCGTGGGTGATTTGAAAGCCTGGCAAGCGGAAGGTCTGCCACAGGTACTGCTCAATGACACCGAGGCCGCGCTCAAAAAGTTTCCCAACTGGGACAATCTTTTTCAGGCGGGAGATTTGTGCGAATGCGAACACTGCCGTTCGGTGTTAGGTCCTGCTGCTTACTTTGCCGATCTGCTTGTGTTCCTGCGCGACCGCAACGCGAAGCCTGGCAAGAGAGTGAAGGAGGTGCTGTTCCCGCGGCGGCCGGATCTCGGTTATCTCGAACTCAATTGCGATAACGCGCTGACTCCGTTGCCGTATGTTGACGTCGTTTGCGAAGTGCTGGAAAGCGTGATCGCGAACGGCGAAGCTGACGTGGAAATCATCGGCCTGACAACCATTCCCGATGCCACTGCCGCCACGAGGGCGGCGGTCGCTACCGCGCTCGAGAATCAGGGAATCATCATCGCTGACGGCTTCACGCTCTCACAGGTGGATACCAGTGACCCGAATCGCTGGATTGTCCACGGCGACAACATTACTTATCTCCTGAAGAAGAAAGCGACGCCGAACTTTTTCGCTGAGATTCTGCGCAACACAAAAACAACGGCGGAAGAGCTGCGCGCTTATCCACAATATGTGAATGCCAAGGCGTACGAGAAACTACGTCAGGCCCGCTTTCCCTTTGCACTGCCGTTTGATCTGTTTGCCGAAGAAGTCAGATCGGCGTTGCTGAAAACCAATTTGCAGCGATGGGATCTGATGGACACGTTTCGTGGTCCGGCAGCGCCGAATAACCCGACCGACGGTGATATTGCCGCCGTATACTTCAAGATCGGTGTTGATGGCACGGCGCCGTTCGACGAGAAACGTTTGATTCTCGTGGCCGATGCAACGCTCGGCGGTCAGCAAGCTGTTTGGGGTGAGCTTGGAAACCCCGCGTTGCTCACCAAGGTGAGCAACGTAAAACAGTTCCTGCTGAAGACAGGACTCGAATACAACGACTTACTCGCGTTGCTCGATCTGAAGTTCATCAATCCAGGCGGCGACATCGTCGTTCACCACCAGGACAGTTCGTGTGATACCGACAAGAAAGATCTCCAGAATCTCGACCTCGCCAGGCTGGATAGCATTCATCGTTTTCTGCGCCTGTGGCGGAAGCTCGGCGGCTGGAAGATGTGGGAACTCGATCTTGTCATTCGCCACCCAGCGATCGGCGGGAAGGCGCTCGACGAAAACTTTCTCATCAACCTGATGCACCTGGCCGAGTTAAACAAACGACTGGGCTCAAAGAGTTCGGTCGAACGTGTCCTCGCGTTGTTCGGAAACGTCAACGCCGGAACGCGCTTTACGGAGCTGCATAAGCCAAGAGCGGACGCCCTTTATCAAACGACGTTTCTCAACCGGCGTTTAAGCAATCCCATCGATGATGCTCTGAAGATCGACTCGGGCACCGGCGATCTTGCGCCCGGTCAAACGATCAGCGGCCACGACTCAGTCGTGCTGGCGGCGCTCGGCATTCGTCAGACCGACCGTGAGTTGTTCCAGGGTTTGACCAAAGTTTCAGACGGCACACCGTATGTTAACGACGACCTGAACCTCGCTAATTTGTCGTTCCTTTATCGACACTCATGGATGAGCAAGCTGCTGAAATTCAAGAGTGACGAGTGGCGCGTGTTGCTGAAGCTGGTAGCCCAGGAAGTCCCGACGTTTGCGAGCCTTGCAGCTCAACAGGCGTTTCTTGAGCAGAAGTACTTCATCAAAGCGGTGGGTTTGTCTCAAGTACAGGTGGACCAACTGCTGCAGCAAGTCTTTCATCGTGACGTCTTGCAGTTTGCGAGCGCGAAATCGGCGCGCGAGTTCGTTGAAAAGATCGATCGCCTGAAAGACACTGGCTTTAAGGCTGACGAACTCAGTTGGATGCTGGCGGCCGATCGCGATGCGAAGGCAGCAATGAAGGAGACAGACGCCGCGCGTTTCCTGCTCGGATTGCGAACCCAGTTGCAGCAGATTCAGGCTGCTCACGATCCGGCGCAGTTTGATTTCCTTACGGTTGCCGTGCCGACCGACGCCGACCAGTTGAATGCCTTGTTGGGAACGTTGCTTCAGCAACTCAATCGCACTGAAGACGAACTCAACCTGGCGCAGCGAACTCTCCTGGGTGCCGTGGAATTGGAAACGGGCGTTCAGGGATTGCCATTGGGTTTTGCGTTTCCGGCAGTAATTACCGGTGTGCCTAACAACATTCCGATCGCGTACCAGGAGCCAAACCTGAAGCTTGTCTTTCACGGCATGATGACTGATGCACAGCGAAGCGTGCTGCTTAACGATCCGTCGCTGGCCGGCGTATCGGGTGACGCTCCGTATAGCAATGCCATCGACGAACTGTTTCAACTATCGCAGGCCGCTCCGGCGCAATTTGCCTCGGTGGAGATTGACGTTGTGATCCCCGGCGGCATCACGCTGCCCGCAACATTACCCTCGTTGCCAATTCGCTACGATGCGACCAGGCAAAAGCTCAGCTTCACGGGTTTGATGAGCAATGCGGAACGACTCGCATTGATTGCGGTGCCCGGCAATCCGGCTGGGCCGATTCAGGAACTCTTCGACACGCCGCGGATGGCGGTCAAGTTCTTCGAACCAATCTTTACGAGCGCCCTGCCACACCTGCCGGCGGCGATCGATCTCAAAACCCAGCTCACGCCGGAACTCGCCGCGAAGATCGAATACGACGCCGAAAAACGATTGCTGCGTTTCAAGGGAATCATGCGCCAGAGCGAACAAACGGAATTGACCGCGCTGGCGCCAAATGTGCTGCCGGAAGAGATCGCCTATCACAATGCGATCAACGATCTGTTTGCGCAGCCGCAGGCAGTCGTCCCACCCGACGAACGGATCTGGCTGACTGATACCGAGCTTGACAGCTCTATTCCGGCGAATGACACGCTCGCGAAACGTCTCGCCTCTGCAATATTCAAAGCCCTCGATTATCTCTCGCGTACGCTGGTCGCGAAAGAAATCGTTCAGGAGAGTAGCGCCATCTTGGGACTGACGGAGGCGGTCACGGACCAACTCTTCAGGCACTACGAAATTCTGCCGGTTCCTCCGGCGCCGCCAAACTCTTCGCTGCTGGCTTATTTTGCCGGTGATTTCACGACAACCAGCGGAGCGCTCGACTACGCATCAGCAAAAATAGCTTTCGATGCTTGGTTCTGGGCCAACCGGGTCGCGACGATCTGGAAGAAATGGAAATTATCGCTGGAAGAATGGGAACGCCTCATCAAAATCACGAGCGGCGCGAAAGTGTTGGATTTCACGTTGTTGCCTTTGGACAGCGCCGCGCCCGCACTTGCGGTCGATCAATTCATCCGGCTGACGCGCTTGATGAAGCTGCGTGACACGTTGCCCGAAGCTTCCATCACACTTTTGGAAATTCTCGAAAAACTCGACGGCGGCGCTTATGGCTTAGCGACTGATTTCGCCGCAGACGTGGAACTGACCAACGAAAACTGGCTGGCCACGGACGTGAATGATCTGGTTGCCGGGCTCAATCTCACATTTCCCGGCGATTACTTGCTGGCGGAAAACTGGGAGCGCATGCGTCGGGCTTTCTATTTTGTCGATAACCTGAACGCCGGACCGGCCACTGTCAAGACGTTTGCCGCCCCCGCGATGGGCCAGGCCGACGCGCGGCGGCTTAACGATCTGCTGCGATCCAAGTTCGGCAGCGATACATGGTTCGTCCTGTCGCCGGAGATCCAGGACGTTTTGCGGGAGCGCAAACGCGATGCGCTGGCCGCCTATCTCCTGACGCAACCCATGCCTACTGACGCACCGACGAAGAAGTGGGAAAACAGTAATGATATCTACGCTTATTACCTGCTCGACGTAGAAATGTGTTCGTGCATGTTGACGAGCCGAATGGTTCAGGCATCGGGCTCGGTGCAGCTTTTTGTGCAGCGTTGTTTCATGGGCCTCGAACCCCAGGTCACCGTCGTGGCGCATGGCGATGACGGCGATAGTGCCTGGGACTGGTGGAAGTGGATGAGCAAGTACCGCGTCTGGGAAGCCAATCGAAAAGTGTTCTTGTGGCCGGAGAACTGGATCGAGCCGCAGTTGCTCACGACGAAGTCGCAGTTCTTTCAGGATCTGGAAAATGAGTTGTTACAGAACGACGTTACGCAGGACTCGGCCGAGATCGCGGTGCAGAACTATTTGCTGAAGTTGGACGGAGTGGCCCAACTAGAGGTCGCCGGTTTTTATCAGGAGGACGATGCTGACGAAACGATCATACATGTCTTCGGCCGCACCAAAGGCGCTGAACCTCACACCTATTACTACCGGCGCTTCGATTACCGGCAGTGGACGCCGTGGGAAAAGATCGAACTCGACATCGAAGGCGACTATTTGGTTCCGGCTGTTGTCAATCACCGTCTCTTTCTGTTCTGGCCCATCTTCAAGGAAGTAGCCGCGCCCACAGATGGAACCGTGAAAGTACCCAAGATGAGTCTCAATAATGACAGTGACTTTACGGTGAAGAAGACGGAAAAGATTCTGCGCATGTACATGGCCGTGAGCGATTACCGAAACGGGCAGTGGAGCGCCAAGAAAGTGTCGAAGTCGTTTGCTCAGAGTTTCTCGTACAGTGTTGAACTCGAGAAGAAATTCTATCGCTTCCATCCCGTCGACCGGAGCGATTTGGACGGACGATTTGGCGTGGCTTTCATCGGCGCGAGTTTAGGAAGCGACGGTAACAACACGGCCGGACTGGGCGGCGCGTTTGAAATTGCGGGCTGCACCGGTGCGCCCGAACAGGCTGATGATCTGTTGGAAACGTTCGTTCCCACAGTGCGACCCGAGTCTGCTTCGGCCGGCCCGGTTACCAGTTACCTGAAGTGGGTCGAACTGCAAGCACGAACCGATGCCCCGGAGAACGATTTCACGCTTGAATTCTTCAATTCGAATGCCAATCTGGTCAAGGTGCTGGTGCAAACGCCGTGGTCCTATTTCATGACGCCGCCGTGGCACCTTTCGTATTTCGACCGGCTGGTCCTCAACGGGCTTTCGCTCTTCACCTCAATCCCGGGAATTCGCGATCAGCGTCGTCTACCAATGCCGTATGGAACCTGGCTGCCGTACTTCTACAATGACAAGAAACGCACGTTCTTTGTATTACCTTCGTTTGCTTTTCCCCGCAAGCAGGCGCCTGAGGGGCTGAAGCCGCGCCTTTACTATCCCGACGTCAAGGATATCGTTCGCAAGTGGGAGAACTTCTTTGCCGGGCAGATCCGAAAGTGGGCCGAAACGTTTGTGCCGGCGCTGGCTGCCGCGCAAAGAACAGCGGCTGAGAGTTTCCTTCAGATACAGTTGTCGCTGCAGTCGTTTCCGCCGTACACGGACGAACAACTCGTAGACTTCCTGGTCAGATACTTCATGAAGTTCTTTCAGTGGTACCTCGGACTGCTGGCCTTCTTTGCGTTGCCCGGAAAGGAGTTTGACTTCAAGAACTTCTATCACCCCTTCGTCTGCGATTTCATCAGGATGGTGTTCAATCCGAATCTCGGCATTCCGGAGATGATGAGCAGGCAAACGCAACTGCGCAATTCCGGTTTTCGGTTCAAGCAGGACTATCAACCGACCGGAGCGGTCGTGCAGTTGGGTACGGAGGAATTTTATCCGGAAGAGATCGTCGACTTTAGTCCCGACGGTTCTTATTCACCTTACAACTGGGAACTCTTCTATCACGTACCGCTGCTGATCGGGAATTTGCTGAGTCAGAACCAGCGGTTTGAAGAAGCTCGCGATTGGTATCACCATATTTTCAATCCCATCGGTCTTGACTCGCCGACGCCGGGCGGCTCGCCGCTGATGAGTAAGTATTGGATCACCAAACCGTTTTTCAAAACCACCGACACGCAATACATCCAACAGCGCATTGAGAACATCATGCTCATCCTCGCCGGCGATACGAGCGTGCCCGGTGCGTCTGCGTTGAAAAAGGCGTTGGAACAGCAGGTCAAAGACTGGCGCACCTATCCTTTCGAACCTCACCGGATCGCGAATTACCGCACGGTAGCGTATCAAAAAACTGTGGTGATGAAATATCTCGACAACCTGATTGCGTGGGGCGACTACCTGTTTCGCCAGGACTCGATGGAGAGTATCAACGAAGCGACACAGCTCTATGTGCTCGCCGCGGAGATACTTGGACCAAGACCGATGAAGGTGCCGCCGCAGGTAAAACCGCCTGTAGAAACTTACAACGAATTGGAGAAAACGTTTGATGCGTTTTCAAACGCGCTCGTGGAAGTCGAGAATGTCGTGCCGCCGATGCCGGGTGGCGATCCGGGTCCGGATCCCGCTCCTTTGCCGATGCTTTATTTCTGCATTCCGCAAAACGAAAAGCTGCTCAGCTATTGGGACACGGTCGCCGATCGGCTCTACAAAATCCGTCACTGCATGAACATTGAAGGCGTAGTCCGTCAACTCGCCTTGTTCGAACCACCAATCGATCCCGGCGCTCTGGTTAAGGCGGTAGCCGGCGGCATCGATCTCAGCAGTGCGCTGGCTGATCTGAATGCGCCGTTACCCTTGTACAGGTTCACCTCGATTCTCCAACGCGCAAAAGAGGTTTGTAACGACGTTCGTTCACTCGGTGGTCTACTGCTCGCGGCTTTGGAGAAAAAGGACGGCGAGGCGTTGGCGCTGTTGCGTCAGACTCAGGAGATCGATTTGCTGAACGCGGTCAAGGCCGTTCGTGAGAAGCAGCTCGACGAAGCGAAAGAGAACCTCGAGGTGCTGAACCGCGCAAGAATCACGACCGAAGTTCGGCGCGATTATTACCGGGACATCGAAAGGATCAGCGCCGGCGAGCAATTGAATCTCGACAAACTCGAAATCGCGCAGCAGCATTCACAGACGGCGCAGAACATCAATATCGGAGCGTCTGTGATGGGTTACATTCCGAACGTGACCATCGGCGGCTCCGGTTTTGGCGGTTCGCCTCACGTGAACGTGCAGTGGGGGACGGGCAACATCATCAGCGCGATCCAGGCGGCTGCCGGCGCCGAACACTTGCTTTCCGGCATGGCCAGTTACGAAGCGAATCGCGCCGCAACGTCTGCGTCCCACGACCGGCGTTTCAGCGATTGGAAACTGCAGGAGAAGCTGGCGGATCGTGAACTGGACCACCTGGACAAGCAGATCGACTCAGCGAAGATCCGTATCACCATTGCCGAGCAGGAACTCGAGAACCAGAAACTACAGATCGAAAATGCCAAAGCGACGGACGAGTTCATGCGTTCTAAGTACACGAACAAGGATCTGTATCAATGGCAAATCGGGCAAATCTCAAACACCTACTTCCGCAGTTACAAACTCGCCTACGATCTCGCGAAACGAGCGGAGCGTTGTTTCCGCTTCGAGCTGGGCCTGCAAGACAGTTCTTACATTAATTTCGGTTACTGGGACAGTCTGAAGAAGGGTCTGCTCTCGGGTGAGCAGCTGCAACACGATCTGCACCGCATGGAGAATGCGATGCTCGAATTGAACCGGCGCGAGTTTGAAATAACGAAGCATGTATCGTTGTCGCTGCTTGACCCGCTCGCATTAGTGAAATTGCGCGAGACAGGCAAATGCTTCTTCCGCGTTCCCGAAGAGTTGTTTGACCTCGATTTTCCCGGACACTATTTCCGCCGCATCAGGTCGGTGAGCCTGACGCTGCCTTGCATAGTTGGGCCATACACGACCGTCTCGTGCACGGTAAGACTGTTGAAGAACAGTATACGCGTCAACACCACCAACGGCGACAATGGTTACCCGCACAATGTTGACGATCAGGGGCTACCGGCCGACGACCTGCGTTTCATCGAAAACAACATTCAGGTGAAAGCGATCGCGGCGAGTAACGGACAGAACGACAGTGGCGTTTTCGAGTTGGCGTTCCGTGACGAGCGTTATCTTCCGTTTGAAGGTGCCGGGGCAATTAGTGATTGGATGCTGGAGTTGTTTAATGACCTGCCGGCGAACAATCCCGATCCGGTGGCGCCCGATTTCGGCAAGCCGCTGCGACAGTTTGACTACAGCACGATCTCGGATGCGGTACTCACGATCAAATACACCTCGCGTGAAGATGCCGGACCATTCAAGAATGGCGCGATCAAGCACCTGCGCGATTATTTTGCCGAAGATGGCACGACTCCTTCGCTGCGCTTGTTCAACTTGCGGCAGGAGTTTCCGGGACACTGGCATCGCTTCCTGAATCCGATTAATGTCGCTGCGGGCAACGTGTTTGAATTTGAGATGGGCAACGGCCTGTTCCCGTTGAAAGATGGCGACAAGACCCTGAAGATCAACACAGTCTGGTTACTGGCGCGTTGCACGAGGCCGGATGCTTATACGGTGGTGATTGATCCACCGCTGCCACCGCCACCGCCAGCAGGATCGAACACGATGAAGTTAGCGCGTGTGAATCAATATGGAGGGCTGCATTTTGCTCGGAAGGACGTATCGGTCTTTGGAATCGAAGTAGATCCGAGCGCGCCTCCACTTACCTGGAAATTGAAGATGACCCCGCCGGGCGGAGGCAATCTCCAGATTGACGCCACGACTGGAGAGATGGAAGTGGAAGACCTCATGTTGGCGGTGGGTTACGAATGGGAGCCATAGCGTTTTCGCAGTGGCTCCCAGCCATGCTGTCGTCGTGCACTGAGAAGGATTGCCATACCCTGCTTCCCGTTGTTCTGCGTCATGCCCGCGCGGGCTTGCCGTCATGACACTTGCTCTGTCTAGGCCACCCATAACCTCACAGAACCTTTCATCTGCCGTCACTTCCGGGAAAACTACGCTCCGCAGCTTTGAATTTTCATGAACTGTCCCTGGGGTTCTGCTGCGCTCCACCCCAGGCTTTATGCTGTCGCCCGCTCCACGGTTCGCTGGGAGAACAGGTTGTAGCGGGCCTGACTTGGGTCTTGCCTGGCGGAAGCCGGTTGGCCCGGTGTGTTTGTTCTAGTTGGCGGGCGCCAGGTCTTCAATGACCCTAAAGCTCACCCTTTTATTAAAGCGACACACATCGTTATTGAAGGGCACAAAGAGCATGCGGCGCAGGGCCTTACGCGAATGAGCGAAATCTAATCAGGGTCTTCAAAAAAAGAGCAGCGAAGCTGGTGCCGCTCATCTGCGTGAAGGGGTAGTCTTTGCCCAGACCGAGTCAATCAGAGCGCTAATGAGATAGGCGGCACACTTCGGGCCGGAATTACCGGCCCAAGTGTGCCGCGCCCTGTACCGACCTACGGTACGATGGTGATCTGGTTAGACACTTGTGTTACGCCGGGTGCAGCCCACGCTGCAGTTTCCGCCTCGTCCCTCTCCATCCAGGAGCGGACATTGCCCCACAGTGTCACCTTGCCGTCCGACGTGCTGACGGTGATCCGTCTGGCATCGACCTCGGCGCTGCGCCTCAAGGCCTCTTCGATCTTGTGCTTCACCTCAGTCGTCGAAACCAGAGGCTTGACCTTGATGTCATCGGTGACGCCGCGGACGCCCTGAAGATATTTCACGGCGAACTCGGCGGCATTTTTCTGGTAATACCAATCGACGTTGCCATCGAGCGTGATCCAGCCATCCTTGACGGTGAGCTTAATCTTGTCATCCGGCACATCAACTCTGGCCTCGAGCGCCTTCACGGCACTCGTGGCAATCTCGGTATCTGTCTTTTGAAACGCCGGTTTTACATGAATATCATTGGCAACGGCCTTGACGCCATAAGTGCGTTTCGTCACGCGCTCGGCCGCCATCTTTTCAGCATAGGTAGTGACAAAGCCGGTGAGTGTCACCACACCGTCTTCAGCGGCAACTCCGATCTTTGTCGAAGTCACCTCCGGCTCCCAATCGAGCTGTCGCTCGACTCTATCGCGCAGATCAGTGTCTGCGGTATTCGTTTTGGCTCTATGAAGTAGAATCAAAGCGCCATACTTGTTCTCGCGAACAAGCGGTCTCAATGAAGCCCTTCCCGAACCGGACAGGCATCTTTCAACGCATCCGGCTCTCCATCGCGCGCGAGTTCAGCCTCCAGTTTTCGAAAATCTTCAACGCAGTTGAAGAATATTCTTCATTAGAGACATCGCGACTGTGGTCCTTCGCCTTGTAAGCGGCTTTACCGTTTCCGCGGATGGGCATAACTCCACCGACTACTACGACCACTCTGTCCCGCACCCCGACTAGTCACTCAGCCGACCTATCCCATGTTTCCACGGGAAGTAGGGGGGCGGTTCCGGCGTAGCTCGCCTGGCAATTTTCCCGTCGACTTAGGTCTCTTTCCGATCCTTTACACCTGGAAAACCAGGCTTGAGATTTATCTGCAAAGCTTTACGAAGTCTTCGCAGCCCCTAAAGACTCGCAACCAGAACCACAAGTCATGGGGCATCACGCGAGATGTGCTCTCGCATGCTGCTCGTCTCTCACACCACTTAGTTACATAGGTGTGTTTAATGGATAGGATCTCAGATTCGACAATGACCGTCTGACCGTCTCGACTTCCGTGGCGTGCTCGTGTTGGGAGTGAAACACTCCCGCAAGCCTCGCCCGTTTCCCCTGCTAGCTTGATCTCATGCCCGTCCGCAGCGGCTTATGCAGCAGACTTCGGCAGGGTTAGGACATCGCTGCTTCGACAGCGATAGCCGGCTCCAACCGGCATTGCTAAGCGGCCTTTTCGCCGCGCCCTCTGGCTTCCATAATTCGTTCCTCTCCTTTTCAAACAGCAATCTTTTTGAAGCGACTGCGACTGCCCGCAGGGAGGAGCCGCGGCTTCTTCTATTTTCCTTGTTTCTAGACTCATATGTCGCAAGACATGTGCCGATGCGGAAGCAATCCAACTCCGGCAACACCAGCAAGATCCCTATACCAGCTTGATTTTCAGATAGGGGATGCGTGCTTTCGCACATTTAAGAGGGGAACTTTTCCCAGGATTGTACGAGTTGGACGAGGTTTCCGCATTCAGCGTGTCTGCCTAAGCTTGCTCCGTAACACTCAAAGCGATAAGTGACGGCCTAACAGCTAAACCGACCCCTTTCCACTAGCGGCTTTTCGCTCATGCGAATGGGCAAACTTCCACTTAGAGACGGTTACTCCAGCCGCTTTCCAGAGGTCTTGGAGCCCGTAAAGACGGCATGTTTATTGCACCACATCGCAGTGGCAGTGAGAGTGTCTTTGACGAGCGAATCAAAGGCCTGGGAACCGGCAGTAACTGTGCACGGTAAGGCCAGCTTCGGGCTGTGCACGCATTGATGGAAGAGTGAAGGGAGGAACGCTATGAAAGTCAGTGAACTAATGACGGAAAACGCCAAGGTGTGTCTGCCGACCAGCAATCTTGCGGAGGTCGCACGCCTGATGTGGGACAACGACTGTGGGGTTTTGCCGGTTGTGGCTCAGGGAGGCGTGGTGGTCGGGTTGATTACCGATCGCGATATTTGCATGGCCGCGGCCATCAAGCATCGTCACCT
>Ga0062383_10000238_pt1 | contig 13869 bp, 13 predicted proteins | sample DOMMetBare3Fresh_FD_59508 | JGI IMG/M metagenome (GOLD analysis project Ga0062383, IMG submission 59508) | Wetland sediment microbial communities from St. Louis River estuary, USA, under dissolved organic matter induced mercury methylation -... | ecosystem: Environmental > Aquatic > Freshwater... | reverse complement strand
GGTCGATGAAGCCACCCGTACGGTCAAGGCGCGCATCGAGGTTGCCAATCCGGGGCGCAAACTGAAGCCGGAGATGTTTGCCACGGCGGAACTGGCGCTGGCGGCTGATGCGCCGGCGGTGCTGGCGGTGCCGGAAGATGCGGTTCAGGATCTGGACGGCAAAAAAGTGCTGTTCATTGCCGAAAAAGCAAACGAATTCGCGGCACGCCAGGTACAGTTGGGGCGTGCGGCGCAGGGGAAGGTTGAGATACTTTCCGGAGTGCAGGAAGGGGAACGCTACGCCATCAAAGGTTCGTTCATTCTCAAATCGGAAGTCAAAAAGAATGAAATGACCGATGAACACGGCCACGGAAAATAAAAAATCACACCTAACGGAAGAGAGGTTCCGATGCTGGAAAAATTAATCGCCTATACCCTGCGGCAGAAAGGGATGGTCATATTCCTGGCGCTGCTGATTATTGCCTTCGGATCGTACTCGTACCTGAAACTGCCGATTGATGCCTTTCCGGATGTGACCAACATCCAGGTGGAAGTTGTCAGCCATGCCAATGGTCTGTCAGCCATCGAGATCGAGCGCAACGTTACCTATCCGATTGAAATGTCGCTACGCGGCCTGCCCGATATCGAACAGATGCGTTCGGTGACAAAATTCGGCCTGTCGATTGTCACGATTGTCTTCAAGGACAATGTGGATATCTATTTTGCCCGCCAGCTGGTCTTTGAACGATTGGCTGAAGCGCGGGAAAAGGTTCCCAAGGGGGTCGAAGTTGCCATGGGACCGATCGGCACCGCCATGGGGGAAATCTATCAGTACACCCTGGAAGGGAAGATGCCGTCTGACCCGCAGCAGAAGATCGCCTGGCTGACCAACTTGAGAACGATTCAGGAATGGATCGTCACGCCACAGCTCAAGAGTGTTGCCGGAGTAAACGAAATCAACTCCTACGGCGGTTACTTCAAGCAATACCAGGTGATCGTGGATCCGGAGAAGCTGGTCAAGCATGCGGTTACCGTCGATGATGTCTACTCCGCCATCGGCAGCAACAACGAGAACGTGGGAGGCAACCTGCTGGAGCGGGGAACCGACCAGTACATCGTGCGGGGGGTCGGGCTGATCAAGGATGTCAGTGACATCGAAACCATTGTCCTCAAGTCATCGGGAGGGACTCCGACCTCTATCCGGGACGTGGCACAGGTCAAGGTCGGCGAGGCTGTCCGCATGGGCGCTGCCATGAAGGACGGCAAGGACGAATGTGTCGGCGGTATCGTCATGATGCTGCGTGGCGAGAACAGCCGCGATGTGGTGCGCCGGGTGGCTGCCAAAGTCATGGAAATCAATGAGAACAATGTCCTGCCGGAAGGGATCAGGATTGTTCCCTATTACGACCGGAGCGACATCGTCAAGGCGAGCGTCGGCACAGTCAACAAGGCGTTGCTTGAAGGTTCCGTCCTGGTGCTGATCGTACTCTACCTGCTGCTGAACAGCATCCGTGGCAGTATCGTGGTTTTGATCGCCCTGCCGCTCTCGCTTTTGACCACCTTTATCGTGATGAAACTGGCCGGCATCAGCGCCAACCTGATGTCGCTGGGCGGCCTGGCAATCTCGATCGGCATGATCATCGATACCACCATCATCCAGGTGGAAAACGTGCAGCGCCACCTGAGCGAAGAGGGAGGTCAGCATCCCCGGCTGTTTACCGTGCTGAAGGCGGTCATGGAGGTCAGAAAACCGAGTATCTTCGGTGAACTGATCATCGCCCTGACCTTTATCCCGATCCTCTCCCTGGAAGGGATCGAAGGGAAGATGTTCAGCCCCCTGGCCATAACGGTCGCCATTGCGCTGCTGTCATCACTGTTTCTCTCCGTGTTCGTGATCCCGGTGCTCTGCATCATCTTCCTGAAGCCGCATCCGGAAAAAGAGAGCTTCGTCATGAAGCACGCCACCAGACTCTATCTGCCGCTGCTCAACTATGCCATGAACACCAAGCGGGTGGTTTTGAGTGTTGCCGCTCTTCTGCTGATTGCCTCGCTCGTGCTGGTAACACGCCTGGGAACCGAATTCATTCCGACCATGGACGAAGGGTCGTTTGACATGGACGTATCCCTGCTCCCCGGTGTTTCCCTGGCCAAGGCAATGGAGGTGAATCAGCGCGCGGCGGAGAAACTGAAAAAATTCGATGAGCTCGGCACCATCGTATCACGCACCGGACAGACCGGGGTTGCCCTCGACACCCGAGGCTCGGACAAGACCGGCTATGTGGGGATATTCAAACCGAAGAGCGAGTGGAAACGTGATATTTCCAAGGAAGAAGTTACCAACGAAATGCGCAAGGCGCTGGAGTCGATTGCGGGAATTCAGGTCGGCTTCAGCCAGCCGATTCAGTGCCGAATCGACGAATTGGTGGCCGGCACCAGGGCGCAGCTGATTGTCAAGCTGTTCGGTGAAGACATCAACGTATTGAGTGAAAAATCGGCTGAAATCGCACGGGTACTCTCCACCGTCCGTGGTGGGACCGATCTGGCGGCGGAAAAGGTTTCGGGACAGCCGTACCTGACCGTCAATATCGATCGGGCAAGGATCGCCCGCTATGGGCTGAACATCAGTGACGTGCAAAAGGTGATCGAGATTGCGGTGGCCGGTAAAGCCGCTTCCCAGCTGTACGAGGAAAACCGCAGTTTCGATATTTCGGTGCGCCTGCCGGAAGAGAAACGCAATTCTCTGGAAGCGATCAAAAACCTGATGATCACCACCAAAACCGGGATCAATGTACCGCTGGAGCAGCTGGCCGAGGTAAAAATGATCGAAGGACCGGCCCAGATCAGCCGTCAGGACGGGGTGAGAAGGATCGGGATCGAGATGAACATCACCGGTCGGGACATCGGCAGTTTCGTGGCCGAGGCAAAACAGAAGATCAAGGCCAATGTCAAGCTCCCCTCCGGCTACTACCTCACCTGGGGCGGCCAGTTCGAGAACCAGCAACGGGCCATGAACAAGCTGATGATCATCGGACCGGTGGCCATCGGTCTGATCCTGCTGCTATTATACGTCACCTTCCGCTCGATCCGTCTGGCATTGCTGGTGATCTCCAACCTCCCCTTTGCCCTGATCGGCGGAGTCTTCGCGCTCTTTATCTCCGGGCAATATCTTTCGGTTCCGGCCTCCGTCGGGTTTGTGGTGTTGTTCGGCGTGGCGGTGCTGAACGGGCTGGTGCTGGTATCGCGTATCTCGCAATTACGCGACGAAGGGTTTGAACTGCAGGAGGCGATCAGAAAAGGAACTCTCGACCGTTTGCGTCCGGTATTGATGACCGCATCGATTGCTATTTTCAGTTTGATACCGATGTTGCTGGCCGGCGGGGCAGGTTCGGAAATACAGAAACCGTTGGCAACGGTTGTTGTGGGTGGATTGGTCACCTCAACAGTTCTGACGCTGTTGATTATTCCGTCGGTGTACAGCTGGTTTGAAAAAAGAACTGTCGAACAGGAAATGTAGTGTCAACGAGGGACATATAAGGGAGAAACCATGAAAGAGATAAAAGCAATCATACGACCGTCGAAGTTATTGGAAGTAACCGAAGAACTCCATGAAATCAGTGGGTTGCCGGGAGTTACGGTATCAGAAATTAAAGGATTCGGCAAAGGGAGAGCCCGTAACTCGCACGATAAGATTGTCTATGAAATGGTGGAGTTCATTCCGCGCATACAGCTGGAAGTAGTTGTCACTGACGAGATGGTTGATGAAGTTGTCAACATAATCCAGAAGTATGCCCATACCGGCAATACGGGTGACGGGAAGATATTCATATCGACAGTTGATGATGTCGTGAAGATCCGGACCAATGAGCATGGAAATGATGCGGTTTAGAGCTAATTTAACAACAAGGTGGTTTTGGCCAAAAGGATAAGAATCATGAAAACAGTGGCAAAAATTGTTGTATGTATGACTGCAATGGCATTGTTGTCAGCATGTGCCGGCAACATGAACATCGTAGTTAAAGCAGGTGAGTCATCACGGCGGGATGTTTTCACCGAGGTCTCCGCCTCAACAGCATCATCCGGCAAGGCGTTGCTTAAAATCGATTTTCGTGTCAAGAATATCAAGTCCAGAATAGTAAATACGTACATTAAACACAGTGATCCACCGTACACGGTACTCGTTAATGTAGATGGTCAGTCTGCTTTACTCTCCAACGAGCCGGTGCTGGAAGATTTGCAGGATGATTTCATGAAAAATCCTGAGGCAGGAACCGGGTGGAGATACAATTTCAGAAGAGAACTGTTGCTTGAACCAGGGAAGCATCATGTAACCATCGTTGTACCTTTATCGGATGTAACAGTAGAGAAGGATGTGACTCTGGAAGCAGGAAATAATTTGCTGCAGTTGTTTCCTGAATATAACGCATCCGTTTCAAGATATCCAGATTACCCCAGATTCAATCATGGATTGCGTAGCATGGCAGTAAAGTTGAATAATATGGTGCTGTAAATCAGCCTGCCCCCCCTTCTTCTGCGCCAGCAATGATTCCGGCCGTTGGCTGTCAGCATGGTGCAGCCAACGGCCGGTGACAGAAATGAGAATCACAAGGGGGAGTGGAAGCATCAACTCTCGTAAACCCTGCAGCTGAAGAACATCTTGCAGCCCGTGAGGCAGTTGAGAACCATAATAACCGATGGACAAACATGAGGGTTTGCATGACCTACGGCGATTTTCAGGAAACACTCAAAGTTCTTGGCTTGGGGAAACGGGCCATCCTCAACGAGATCAAGACCAAGCATGAATGTTAAGGATGAAATTTTATGAGCAACGATTGTAATAAAAATTCCTGCGGTTGCTGCACGTCAGGCCAGCCCCCTGCCCCACCAACACGGGAGCCGCAGGCGACAGCGTTGAATAGTAACAATGGCGTTACCACCCGCTTTCTGATCAGCGACATGGACTGTCCCACGGAAGAGGCCATGATTCGCTCGGCGCTCAAAAATTGCCGGGAAGTCCTCGCCCTTGATTTCAACCTGCTGGAGCGGGTACTGACCGTGCAACATCGGCAGGGCACCGAACCGCTCATCGTCTCGCATCTGAAAGGGATCGGATTTGAGCCGCGACCGTTGCTCGCCGGGACAGCCGGATCATCCGGGAGAGATGAGAACAAGGGAAGTGTGATCCCCTTGCGGCTGGTTATTGGCGGCGTGGCGGCAATTTGCGCCGAATCGCTTGAATGGTTTACACCGGATATACCTGGTGTACATTTCGTGGCGCCGGTTCTGGCCTTGCTTACGGTCTGCACGGCTGGCCTGGAGACGTACCGCAAGGGATGGGTTGCGCTGATCCATCGCCAACTCAACATGAATGTGTTGATGTCTGTTGCCGTGACCGGTGCTGCATTGATCGGGCAATGGCCGGAGGCGGCCATGGTGAGCTGGCTGTTTGCAGTTGCCAATCTGATCGAGCAACACTCACTTGACCGGGCACGACATGCGATACAGGGGCTTTTGCAGCTGGCACCGGTGGAAGCGGATGTCAAGAGTGCTGCCGGAGAATGGCTTAAACGGCCGGTGGGCGAGATTTCCGTGGGGGAGACCATACGGGTCAAACCGGGAGAGCGGGTTCCGCTTGACGGCGAGGTAAGCGCGGGAAACGCGACGATTAATCAGGCCCCGATCACCGGGGAGAGTATCCCGGTTGAAAAAGCCCCGCATGACCCGGTTTTTGCCGGCAGTATCAACCAGAATGGCCTGTTCGAGTTTCGGGTAACTGCTGCAGCCGGTGACACAACCCTGGCCCATATCATCAAGACGGTCGAGGCGGCCCAGGCCGACAAGGCTCCATCCCAACGTTTTGTTGACCGTTTTGCCGAGGTCTACACACCGCTCGTCTTTATCGCGGCCCTTGTTGTCGTGACAGTAGCGCCGTTTTTATTCGGCTGGAGCTGGCACGAAGCGTTCTATCGCTCCCTGGTGCTGCTGGTGATTGCCTGTCCCTGCGCGCTGGTGATCTCGACACCGGTGACCATCGTCAGCGGGCTGGCAGCAGCAACCCGCAAGGGAATTTTGATTAAGGGGGGGAGCTACCTGGAGAATGCCGCACAGATCAAGGTCATGGCATTTGATAAAACCGGGACTATTACGGTGGGGATTCCAAACCTGACGGATGTTGTCATACTGCGGGGGAATGAATCACGTGCCCTTGAATATGCCCTGGCTCTTTCATCCGGATCGGATCATCCGGTTTCCCGGGCAGTCGCCCATGGTTGCCGGCAACGGCTCACGACGGCCGGTTCATTACCGGTTGAACGATTAACGGCGATTCCCGGACTTGGTATGAGCGGAACCATTGCCGGTGAGACTTTCGTGCTGGCAAATCATCGCTTGATCGAGGAGCGAAGGCAATGCAGCGTGGCGCTGGAAGAGCGTCTTGAGTCGCTGGAACGGCTCGGGAAAACCAGCGTCATTCTTGCCGATGACCAAGGGGCGCGTGCCATCTTCGCTGTATCGGACGCCATCAAGAAGCAGAGTGCCAGCGCGTTGGCAGCACTTTCCGGTTTAGGCATCCATGTCGTCATGCTGACCGGCGACAACCCGCATACCGCTCAGGCTGTGGCCACCCAGGTCGGCATACACGACATACGGGCCAATCTTCTGCCCGAAGAGAAATTGCGGATCATTGAAGAATTACGGATAAAATTTGGTACTGTTGCCATGGTCGGCGACGGCATCAACGATGCGCCGGCGTTGGCACGGGCCGATATCGGCATTGCCATGGGAAGCGCCGGTTCCGATACCGCCATTGAGACCGCAGACATCGCGCTGATGGATGATGACCCTTTACGGCTTTTCACCCTGATCAGCTTGAGCCGTCGCACCATGTCGATCCTCCGTCAGAATATTTTGCTTGCACTGGCCATAAAGGGGGCCTTCCTCTGTCTGGCACTCACGGGAAGCGCCACACTCTGGATGGCAGTGTTTGCCGACATGGGAGCCAGCCTGATTGTCGTGGCGAATGGACTTCGCATGTTGAGAACGAATGGGGCGTACTAACCGGGATATTTGAAACATCTAAATCCGGTTGACCACGCCGTCAAGAATCGCTACATTCCTCCCTGTGGCAGACCAGCGCCTCCTGGATACACACTCCCTGAAAGAAAACATCTCAATGAAAATAAATAACCTGCTGATCCATCTGCACAACAATGTGGGCGCCTTTTCGCTCAATCCGCGACACATCGATCAGATCCGCGCCGCGCTGCCGGAGGTGCGCATCACCGTTGCCGAAGGGACACGCAACTTCCTGGAGAAACTCCTGGCCGCCGAATGCGCGTTGGTATGGGGCTTTAAAGCTGAATGGTATGACGCGGCGCCACGACTTAAACTGTTGTTCACCCCCGCAGCAGGGCATGACTGGGTAGCTGAAGACCCGTCCGGTCGCGTACAAACGCATTACGGAAGCTTCCATGGCCGCATCATGCGTGAGAGCCTGCTCTCCATGATCCTGTACTTCAACCGGCAGCTTGGCCGGTCACGAACGGACCAGCACAACAAAAACTGGGGCCGTCTGGAGTACAGCAGCTGTTCGGCGCTCTTCAGCCAACGGGTCATGATCGTCGGCTGCGGGGCAATCGGTCAGTCGCTGGCTGAACTGCTAAAAGCCTTTGGAGCGACAATAACTGGCGTCCGGCGCACTATGGCGGGAACAGGGAGCATGCCCAATATTGACCGGCTGACCAGCTTTGACCAGCTGGAAGAGGAACTCCCCCATGCTGACCACGTGGTGTTACTGCTGCCGGGTGACAGCTCCACCGACGGAATTTTTACGGCACGGCATTTCAACGCCATGAAATCGGGAGCGTACCTGTATAACCTGGGACGCGGTAATTGTTACCACGAAGATGAGCTTGTCAACGCTCTCCAAAATGGTCCACTGGCAGGGGCCGGACTGGATGTATTTGCCGAGGAACCGCTCCCGGCCACATCGTTATTGTGGGAACTGCCGAACGTACTGACCACCCCCCATTCCAGCGCCATCAGCAAGGAATACATCGATCTGTTTATTCAAGAATGGCTTGAAAGACTGCATGCTTTATAGTTGATAAAAAAGGTTATTTTGTATTGCATCACACTTTCATTGCCAAGGAGCCGGGTCATGACATTCACCGACGGAGATTCACGCAGTGTAATGCGGCAGGTTTTCAGCCTGCCGGTTATCGTAGCGGCACTCGGCTATTTCGTCGACATCTACGATCTGGTTCTGTTCAGCATCGTCAGGGTTCCGAGTCTGAAAGGGATCGGCCTCTCCGGGCAGGAGCTGATCGACAAGGGGGTCTTTCTGCTCAACATGCAGATGGCAGGGATGCTGTTGGGAGGGATCATCTGGGGGATCCTGGGGGACCGCAAGGGACGGCTGAAGATCATGTTCGGCTCCATCTGCATCTACTCCCTGGCCAACCTGGCCAACGGCCTGGTCACTTCCATCGAGGCATATGCAGCGCTCCGCTTCCTGGCCGGTGTCGGTCTGGCTGGTGAACTGGGGGCCGGCATCACCCTGGTGAGCGAAGTGTTGCACCGTTCCATCCGGGGGTACGGCACCATGATCGTAGCTTCGGTGGGGGTCTCGGGCGCCATCCTGGCCAACTTTGTTGCCAAGGGATTCGATTGGCGCACCGCCTTTTTCATCGGCGGCGTCCTGGGACTGTTACTGTTGCTGTTACGGGTAACCGTGGTAGAGTCCGGCATGTTCAAGGGAATGGAAAATAATCAGGTTTCCCGGGGCAATTTTCTTGCCCTGTTTACCTCGCGCGACCGCTTCGGCCGTTTCATACACTCGATTCTGATCGGCCTCCCTTCCTGGTTCGTGGTGGGGGTGTTGATCACCTTTTCTCCCGAATTCGCCAAGGTGCTTGCCATCCAGGGGACCGTCAACGCCGGTAATGCGGTAATGTACTGCTACCTGGGGCTGGTGGCGGGCGACCTGGCCAGCGGCCTCCTGAGTCAGCTGCTGCAGAGCCGCAAGAAGGTGGTGTTGATTTTCCTGCTGATCAGCGCTGCCACCGTGGCAGCCTATTTCAGCGCCCGCGGAGTCAGCTCCTCGGTTTTCTACTGCATCTGCGGCATGCTCGGCTTCGGCATCGGTTACTGGGCGATCTTCGTCACCGTGGCGGCCGAGCAGTTCGGTACCAACCTGCGCGCCACCGTAGCCACCTCGGTTCCCAATTTCGTCCGTGGCATGACCATCCCGATTACCATGCTGTTCCAACTGGCGCGCAAACCGCTCGGCATCGAGACCGGCGCCCTGGTTGTGGGGCTGCTCTGCCTGGTAATCGCCCTGATTTCACTGTCGCGACTACAGGAGACCTTTCACAAGGATCTGGATTATTTTGAGGAGTTCATCTGATTCCACAACCGGCACCAACCGATGAGGAGGCCGATATGGCTAACGGAGTTACCAATAAACTGGCAGTTCTGATCGACGCCGACAATGCTCAGCCGGCAATCATTGATGGCTTGATCACCGAAATCGCCAAATACGGGACAGCCAATGTGAAACGGATCTATGGCGATTGGACCGGAACCCATCTCAAGGGGTGGAAGGATGTCCTGTTACAATACTCGATTCAGCCGGTACAACAGTTTGGCTATACCACCGGGAAAAACAGCACTGACAGTGCCCTGATCATCGATGCCATGGATTTGTTGTACACCCGCCAGTTCGATGGCTTCTGCATCGTGTCCAGTGATAGCGACTTCACCAGGTTAGCCACCCGGATTCGTGAGGCAGGTCTGGTGGTGTACGGCATCGGAGAAGAAAAAACACCCAAGGCATTCGTGGCAGCCTGCGATAAGTTCATATTTTCCGAGGTGCTGAGGGCCAAGGAAGGTGAGCAGCAACCCTTCATGCAAAAAACAGCCTCTGAGCTGAAGCAGGACACCAAACTGGTCAATCTGCTGCGAGCCGCCATTGAGGCGTCATCCGATGACAGTGGCTGGGCCCACCTTGCTCCGGTCGGGGGCAATGTTGCCAAACAGTTGCCGGAGTTTGATCCGAGGAATTATGGTTACAAGAAACTGGGAGAGCTGGTCAAAGCGACCCAATTGTTCGACATGGAAGAAAGACCGACCAAAGACGGGCAGTCGAAAGCGATCTTTGTCAAAGACAAACGGAAAAAAGGGTAATCATCCTGCGCAACAAAACGCTGACGTGCCGATTACACGCTCATGCAACATACCGATTCATCATGCGCTTCAAGTTTTTTTATAACCAAACAAGACAAATACGATTGACTTTACCTGCTGCGTAAACATGATCAAATAATAAACCAGAACTAAACCGTCAACCTTAATCATCCCTTAATCATTGCCATGCTATGTTCTTTTCAACAGTGAGTTCACTCACATGAAATCAACGGGAACAGAGAGGAACACGCCATGACGACACGCATTGAGCAGGGATGGAGCGGGAGAACCTACTGGAGCAGATCGGCAGTTGTACTGCCGCTGCTGGGAATCATGATGGCACTCGGGACAAGCCCGGCGCTGGCCGGTGATCACGACAGAGACAGGTCGCATGAGCGCCATGATTCAAATGTTCCCGAGAGCAAGTTTTACGGAAAAGTGGAGAAGATCCCGGCCGAACGGATTGGAACCTGGGTGGTGAACAAACGGGAAATCACGGTAACCAAGGATACCAGAATCAAGGAAGAGCACGGCTCTGCAGTTACGGGAGCCTACGTGGAAGTGGAAGGAACCAACAACGGTACGCTGTTCACGGCCCACAAGATCGATGTCAAGCGTCCCCGCAAATAGTTTTCCAGCATACAATTTGTTAGTACCCATGCCGGCTGAAACCGTGACAACGGTAATTGAGGCCGGCACATTACACATGGAGGTTGTAGATGAAAACGAAGCTGATTAGCAGCAGTATCCTGACATTAATGCTCACCACAGTAGCCTGGGGTGCGGATGACACTCTGAAGCAAGCCCAGACACTCTTCAAACCGATTCCTGCCACGCCACCGGCGTTCAAGAAAAACCCTGCCACAGCGGAAAAAGTAGAGCTGGGTAAAATGTTATTTTTCGATCCGCGACTCTCGGCATCCAACCTGATCAGTTGCTCCACCTGCCATAACATCGGTCTGGGCGGGGTTGATCTGCAGGAAACATCAGTCGGTCATGGTTGGCAGAAAGGGCCACGTAATGCTCCGACCGTGTTGAACGCTGTCTTCAACCTGGCTCAGTTCTGGGACGGTCGCGCCAAGGATCTTGAAGCGCAAGCCAAAGGACCGGTACAAGCATCGGTGGAAATGAACAACAAGCCGGAGCGGGTGGTGGAAAGCCTGAAGAGTATCCCGGGGTATCAGCCGATGTTCAAGAAAGCCTTCCCCGCTGACAAGGATCCGATCTCGTTTGACAACATGGCTCGTGCCATTGAGGTGTTCGAGGCAAACCTGATTACACCGAATGCCCGTTTCGACAAGTACCTGAAAGGTGACAAAAAAGCATTGAACTCCACCGAACGTGATGGGTTACGCCTGTTCATGAGCAAGGGGTGCGCCACTTGCCACAACGGTGTCAACATCGGCGGAAGCGGATATTACCCCTTTGGAGTCAAGGAAAATCCAAAGGCCGAAATTCGCCCGACAGCCGACATGGGACGATTTACCGTCACCAATACGGAAGCCGACAAATACGTCTACAAGTCCCCTTCCTTGCGCAATATCGTCCTGACCCCGCCCTATTTCCACTCCGGCAAGGTCTGGTCACTGGATGAAGCGGTGAACATCATGGGTTCCTCGCAGCTCGGCATCAAGCTCGCCCCGGGTGAGGACAAGAAAATCGTGGCCTTCCTGCGAACCCTGACCGGTACACAGCCCCAGGTTACCTATCCGATTATGCCGCCCAATTCTGACAGCACCCCGAAACCTTTATTGAAATAGTATAAAAACGATTGCAATACAAACGGGCCTCCGGAGAAAATAATCCGGAGGCCCGTTTGACTTTTTTGCACTACTACGTTGCGTTGTAGCCTCAAAAGAGCTACAGTAAAGCTACAAAACAATCAGGAGGTGCTATCATGTCAGAGAGCGTTATCCGTTCGCGCATTAATTCCGATATCAAGCTTGAAGCGCAAGCTTTGCTGGAAAAGTTCGGTCTTTCCATGAGCGAAGCCATTCGTCTGTTTTTGCATCAGGTAGTGATTGAAAAAGGGCTTCCTTTTCAGGTTAAACTACCGGCTGATGCAGCCCGAGAGCATGACCGCTGGTTTCGAAGTCAGGTTGAAAATGCAATAACGGCTGCCGACAATCCGGCGACGGAATTTATTTCCCACGAAACAGTCCGGTCACGCTGGAGTGAAAAAAGAAAACTACTGCAAGCTCGTGCCACAGAAGGGACTCGGTTGTGATTATCAAATGGCTGCCTGAAGCTGAACGTGATTTTATTGCAATCATTGATTTCATTGCCGATGATAATCCGCAGGCAGCTCTTGAGCAAGGCGACGAAATTGAAGCTCAAATAGGAGGCTTGCTTGATCATCGCCACCGTGGCCGAGTCGGTCGAGTTAAAGGGACACGGGAACTTGTCATTGTACGTACTCCATATATTGCGGTCTATCGCATCAAGCCGGGAATGATACAGGTTTTACGTATCCTTCATGGTGCGCGGCAATGGCCGGATTCTTTTTAAGAAATTTATTCTGCCCCGATTTACCCCTACGTTTCATCCATTTACGCTGGAATTTCCTCATTGAGAGTAGACAGCATAAACATAACGGGCCTCCGAAGAAAATGATCCGGAGGCCCGTTTGCCTTTGTTGCTCTCTATCTCTTCCTGCTTATTGCAGGGTAACAGTCGCTACACTTGCGCCCATATTACTAATTTTGCCATAGAGGGCAGCATCAATCACGCTCACTTTGCTCGAAGTAAAATCATTTGCCAAAACTACCTGTCAGCCCTTTTCATATCCGGCACAACGTGCTTGAAACAATTATTCCTTAATATACTTGCCACCTTCGGCAGCGATAAAATCAATCAGCTTTTTCATTGATGCGGAGGGTGCACCTTTTGTCAGCAGATTAATCGGGCGGGTAAACACCGGTATTTCAAGATCTTTAAGCGTTCCATCCAGTAATGAGAGTGGACCAAAAGCAATAGCGTCCGGGTTGTTGGAAACAGTGTTGGCGATGTCCTTGAAGCTCATTGCGTCAAGAAACTCTTTGATAAGCGGTTTCCCGTCCAGAACTGCTTTTTGGAAGGCATTGTTAGTGGCAATATTGGTCTGGGATAACACCAAAAGAATTGGCGCGTTATGTCCACCAACCTCGCTCCAGTTTGTAATTTTGCCGGTGAAGATATCATTGAGCTGTTCTTTGCTCAGACTTTTGACCGAATTACTCTTGTGTACCACCGTGTGGATACGAGCTTTCCCGATCTGTGACACCGTAAAATCACTCTGGCTTGAAAATGGCGCACCATTTTTTTTGACCATTTTTTCAAATTCATCAAAACTTCCGCCGAATGTGGATGCATCAACCACATTTGAGAGAAGATTTTTGTAGGATAGAATGTCATTACTGTAAAGTAATTTCATGGTAATTCCCGTTGCTTTTTCAAACGGTTCCTTGACCGGCTTTATGACCCCATCAAGAGCGGCTCCACCGCCTCCGACCTTTATTTCCTCGGCAATAACGCTACCTTGAAACCCAAACAGCACAAACAATACAGCAAGACCTGTGATTACTGATTTCATGATAAGCCTCCTAGTCGGATTTGATACTGCAGATATCTTGCGAAAGTTTACATTATTAACTGACGTCTCTGGAATATAGCAAATATTTCCAATAAACCTCAACATTTATCATTTCCCGTCCCTCTCTGGTCGGCAAA
>Ga0062383_10000234_pt1 | contig 13952 bp, 5 predicted proteins | sample DOMMetBare3Fresh_FD_59508 | JGI IMG/M metagenome (GOLD analysis project Ga0062383, IMG submission 59508) | Wetland sediment microbial communities from St. Louis River estuary, USA, under dissolved organic matter induced mercury methylation -... | ecosystem: Environmental > Aquatic > Freshwater >... | reverse complement strand
TCGTCGTCTTCGTCCTCGTCCAGATCCTCTTCCACAATATCGAGTTCCACGGGATCGAGGCCTACGACCTCCAGCTCGGTTCCGCACTCCTCGCAAGCCAGGCTGTCGCCTTTGTCAGCGTCCGTGTCGACATGCACATCGGCATCGCATTCGGGACATATTCCGGTCGGCACTTACTCTACCTCCAGCAAATTGAACAGTGAAATCAGACCGGGGACAATCTAACTGTGGCCGCCGGATTTTGCAACCGTCTTTTTACCGGCTTCGTTGTTTCCTGCTCATTAATCAATGGCGCAGGAAATTGTTTGTAGCGGAAGTGTCATTACGTTAAGATGCGGCGCGGAACAGCGAAAGGTATACGAGCTCGCGAATTGCGGTTTCGGACTTCCTATTTAGGTTCTCAAATCCTTCAGATCTGTGATTCCCGGCCCGCGACCCGGGACTCTGGACTGCAGACTGTGGCTGGCCACAGAAATATAATCCGTGCCAGTAGCGCCACTGTCGGGGGTTAACCTGAATGACTACTGATAGGCGCCGCCTCGCCAGCAAAGCTTTTCAAATTAATACTCCTTCCCGATGAGGATGATTAATCAAACCCGGGCGACCCTGCTGCTATTGCTGTTGTGGTTCGTCTTTGTTTTCCTCGTGGCTTACATTTCGCCAAGCCTGGGCGACGAAAAGCCGTCGCCACCGGCAGCCAGCCAGGCTCAGCTTAAAATTCCGGTCATTCAACCCGCGGGGCTCAAAGTATCAGAAACCAGGGACCTGGATGCTGATAACGACGGCATTCCCGACAGCGCCGAACTCCACACCCATGCAGATCGCGAAAGCTTCAAACGCTGGTTCACTTTAATCGCCGAGATGCAGTTCTACCATTTGAGTGAGCAGTGGAACCCTGAGCAGCGCGACTGCGCCGGCCTGGTGCGCTTCGCCTGGCGCGAAGCCCTGCGCCGCCACGACCGCCTCTGGTTTCAAAAAATGGGTCCGGGCTATCAGGCAGTAGCGCCTGATATCAGCGACAGCGCCCGCACGATTTTACTCAGCGATAAACTCTTCCGCACAGACTCTGGACGCTACGAACCAGGCGACGAAGTCCGGTCCTTTTCAGAATTCGCTGACGCTCGCACCATCAAGAACTACAACGTTGTTTTCGTAAGTCGAGATCGTCGCCAGGCCCGGCCCGGAGACCTCTTATTCTATTACCAGCCCTGGGTTCAGAAATTTCCTTATCACATCATGATTTTCCTGGGCGACCAGAGCATTGCTTCGGAAGGCGCGGCTGACTGGGTGGTCTATCACACCGGTTCCTCGGCAACCGATTCCGGAACGGTAAAGAAGGTTCAGCTGGCGGTCCTCGACCATCATCCCGACGCCCGCTGGCGTCCCCTGGAGAGCAATCGGAATTTTATTGGTTTTTATCGCTTGAAAGTTCTTGAGTGAAACAACTTTCCTTTAGCGCATGGCGGGTAACACCCGCGGAGGTTAGCAACCGTGTCTAAAACAGGCCCACGTGGCCAGCAAATTCTCAAGGCATCTTTGGTCTATGTCGCGGTCATCATCGGCGCCCTTGGCTTCAGCCTTGTGCGTGCTCGCCTGGCCGGCAAACGTGCCCTGGAGAATGAGCCGGCGGCGTATTCCACTCAGCCCTTTTTCTCCCTGACCACCAACCGCACCTTCGCCTCGAACGAGCGGGCCAAACTCTCGGTCAGCTATCGCAGTGTCGACCACCTCGATTTCCGCGTCTATCAGGTAAGAGATCCGCTCAAGTTTTTCAAGCAGCTGGATGACCCGCATGAGATGGGTGAGAACGAGAAGCAGCAGCTGGCGACCAGTTACCGCAGTCGTCTGGCGCTGCTCGAGCGCACCCATTCGCTTAAGTCCCTGCTGTATTCCTCGCTGAAGGACTACGTGCGACAACAACTGCAGCGCGAGCATCGTGAGGTATTCAATCAAAAGTTCCGCCAACCCAATGGACCGTCGCGCACACCGCTGAACATTGCCGACTATGCGCGCGTCCCGCTGCTGAATTCAAACCAACTCGTCAGCGTCTGGCGCGAACGACTGCCAACCAGCTCGGAAGAGTACGATCAGCAGACAGTCAGTCTGGGCAATAATAAACCGGGCGTCTATCTGGTCGAGGCAGTCAACGACAACCTGCGTGCCTACTCGATCGTGGTCGTAACCGATCTGGCCATGGTGCAGAAGTCTACCCGCGATGGACAGGTGGTGGCCTATGTGGTCGATCGGAAATCCGGCGCCCCGCGTGCCAATGTCAACGTCGAGATAGCCAGGGGCAAGGAAAGTCTGAAGACGGGCACCACCAACGAGAATGGTCTGTTCACAACTGAAATCGGGACACCCAGGTCCGGCGCGAAGGCTACCCCTTCTGCAGATGAAGATCCGGAAGCAAAAAAACCCAGTAACGCTTACCTGGTCATGGCGCAGGAGCGCGATAATTTTGCCATCTCGGACATCGACTCATTTTATTTCGGCGAGGGTGATGAAGAGTACGACTATGATCCGAATGCGGTCAGCTATGTCTACACTGATCGCCCCATCTACAGGCCGGCGCAAAAAGTTTATTTTAAGGGCATCCTGCGTCGCTGGGGCAGAAACGGTTATGAATTGCCCGACAGCAAGACTGTCAGCGTCACCATCGAAGATCCCGACAATGGAAAGATCTCCGAACATGAACTGCCGCTGACTTCGCGCGGCACCTTCAGCGGCGAGGTTGATGTTGTCGATGAGGCCCCGCTGGGAAGCTACAGCATTGTAGCCAAAGCCGGTTCGATCCAGGTCAATTCTTCCTTTGAAGTTCAGGAATACAAGAAGCCGGAGTTCAAGGTAAAAGTCACCGGTCCGAAGAAGTTCGCGATGGTGGGAGAGAAAGTAAGGTTTTCGGTACAGGCGGACTACTTCTTCGGCGCGCCCGTCACCAGGGCCGACGTCCATTACTATATTTACCAGTCGCGTTACTACCACTCCTGGTGGAACAACGAAGATGCCGATGAGTTTGATGACCGGGCGGGTGCGGAAAACGAGGGTGGTGACGAAGGCGAGGACGGCTATTACGGCAACGAGGTAGTGCAGGAAGCAGACGGCACGCTGGATTCCCACGGCCGGTTGTCAGTCGAGTTCGAAGTCCCGGAACCGAGCGGAGCAGAACAATGGGATTACGAATACCGGTTTGAAGCGGCAGTCACCGACCAGTCGCGGCGCGAGATGCAGGGCAGTGCCACGTTTGTGGGTACGCGGGGCAAGACGATTGCGGACGCTCAGCCCGAAAAATATCTCTACTACCAGAATGAGACGGCCAAAATCCTGGTGCGGACGGCCGACTACGAAGGGCACCCGGTCTCGAGGAAAGTGACCCTGAAGTTTATCGAGCAGCATTGGGAGCGCATCGAAAAGGAAGAAGAATATAACGGCTACAAGTACAAGTCCTATGACTACATCTCGCACGAAAAGGAACTTCCCGGTGGCGAGGTGACAACCGACTCGCAGGGCAAGGCCACTTATGATTTTCCCATTCCCATGCTCGGATACATTCACATCAAGACGGTCATGAATGAGAATGGTCGCGAGTTGGTGAATCCGGGCGAATACCTCTGGGCGACCGACAAGAAGAGCCAGTGGTCGGATTTTTCCTTCCGCGATACCGGCGAAAAGACCATCAAGCTGGTGCCGGACAAGAAGTCTTATCGTCCGGGGGAGACGGCCCATGTGCTGGCGCTGCTCCCGTCGGATCAGGCCCACCTGTTGATCACTACAGAGCTTTCCAGCGTCCTGACCACACGGTTGCTGGATGCGCCCGGCCGGAGTGTCGTCATCGATGTGCCTATCGAACGTCGCTTTGCGCCCAACGTCTATCTCAACGTCACCTATGTCAAAGATGACGACATGATCGCGGAGAGCCAGGTGCTCGCAGTGCCGGCGCGCGATCGCATGCTCAAGCTCGATGTGGTTCCGAACAAGCAGGAGTACAAACCGCGCGACGTGGCTTCTTACACAGTGCTGGCCCGCAACGAAGATGGCTCGCCGGCGGCAAATGCCGAAATCAGCCTCGGAATCGTCGATGAAGCAATCTATAGCATCCAACCGGAAACGGCCGGCAACATCAAGCGCGAGTTTTATGGTCGTCGCTATAACGAAGTACAAACCAGCCTCTCAATTCGCTATACCTTCACCGGCTATTCGGGTAAGCAGCCGATAGACTTGGCCCTTAGCAAAAAGGCCTACCAGCTCGCGGACTTCAAAGCTGAGAGTCCGCTCGCCGAACCGACGATTCGCAAAGAGTTCAAGGACACAGCGTTCTGGCAATCAGATTTGGTCACCGGCGCAGACGGCAAAGCTACCGTTCAATTCAAATTGCCCGACAACCTGACGACCTGGCGCGCGACGGCCCGGGCGGTAACCGCGGATACAAGGGTGGGCTCGGTCGTGCAAAAGGTAATCTCGCGCAAGGACGTGATCATGCGGCTGGAAATGCCGCGCTTTTTGACTGAGGGCGATGTCGTAACTATTTCGGGAGTGGTCCATAACTTCCTCCCGGCGGACAAGCGCACCGTAATCTCGCTGGAACTCAACGGCGCGCAATTGCTGGGCGAGCCGGCCCAGACCGTCTCGATTGCCAAAAACGGCGAGCATCGGGTTGATTGGCGGGTCCAGGCCCCGCAACCGGGACAATTGCGCTTGCTGGCCAAGGCCCTTACCGATACTGAATCCGACGCCGTCGAGATGACGCTGGAGATTGTGCCGCACGGATTGAAGCAGACGATGGGCGGTGCCGTTTCTCTAACGCAGGACGACGGTGAACAAACACAATCATTCAACCTGCCAATGCATCCGGATATTCAGGCGCGTACGCTGCGCATTGAAGCCTCGCCCTCCATAGCCGGAACGCTATTTGGCGCGCTTGATTACCTGACCAGCTTTCCCTACGGCTGCACTGAACAGACAATGTCCAGTTTCCTGCCCGACGTAGTGGTGGCCCAGGCACTAAAGGACGTCCCGGGCACTCGCATCCGTGACACCAACAATCTGCCGCTGAAAGTACAGAGAGGCCTGGATCGCCTTTACAGTTACCAGCACGGCGACGGCGGCTGGGGCTGGTGGAAAGACGACTCTACCGATCCGTTCATGAGTGCCTATGTGGTTGATGGCCTGGCGTTGGCCGCGCGCAACGGTTTTCAAATAGACCAGTGGCGCCTGGATCGCGGGCGCGAAAAACTGGCGGCGCTGCTGAACGCTAACAAGCGCGACAATGGCAACCCGATTGATCAGGAAACCCGCGCCTACATGATCTACGCCCTGGTTCTGAGCGGTGCAACTGATAGTAAGTACCTCGAGGGTCTTTATGCGGAACGCGAGCGCCTGCAGCCCTACGGCCGCGCTCTGCTGGCGCTGGCGCTGAAACAAAACGGCGACAACCGGGCGGCCGAGGTCGCGAGCAAGATAGAGAGTTCCGCGCGCGTAAACGAATTTGACGCCGACTGGCAGACCCATCGAGTTAATGATTATGGACGGGACGTGACGCTTGATGTTGAAGCCACCGCGTTGTCTTTAAAGGCGCTGGCTCAAATCTCGCCCAACAGCACGCTCTTGCCGAAGGCCGCGCGCTGGCTCGTAGGAAAACGCCGCCATGGCTACTACTGGTTGTCGACCAAAGAGACGGCCTTCGCTATCTATGGCCTGACGGATTATGTAAAAGCGAGCCGGGAACTGACGCCTGACTACACTTTTGAGGTCTATCTCAACGGCAGCCAGATCATGTCCCAGCGCGTTAACTCCGCTGCCAATCCGCCGCTCCTGGTCCTGAAGAAAGGTGCGGAAGTCGGCAGCGCCAATCAAATTCGCATAGTCAAACACGGGCGTGGCGCTTTGTACGTCAGTAGCTCGCTCGAGTACTTCACGGGCGACGAAGAAATTCAGGCCCAGTCATCGCCAGATCTAAAAATAACACGTGAATACCTGCGCCTGCGCGTAACGGAAGACAGCAATGGCAGTTCGTCATGGAAGATTGAACCGCTCAGTGGTGAACTTCGATCCGGCGACCTGATCGTTGCGCGCCTGCATCTCGAAGGGGCACGGGCTCAATACCTGATGATCGAGGATCCGATTCCGGCAGGTTGTGAGCAGATTAGCCGGGCGAACGGAATTGCGCTCAGCTATGCCGACCATGACTGGACCGACTGGTACAGCCAACGCGAGTTTCGTGATAACCGCACGGTGATCTTCAGCGATTACTTCGGCGGCAAGGCAACTTTTCAATACGCGATGCGAGTTGAAATACCGGGCGAGTTTCGCGTCGCGCCGGCGCGTGCCGAGTTGATGTATCAACCGACGGTGCAGGCCAACACCGGCAACGGACGCTTGAAAATACTGGACAAAAAATAGCACTGGACTCCGTACGCAATCCAGCGGTTTGCGTTACAAGGAAAAATCATGATTAAGGAATCAATGCGATCACTGTGGCAATCTACCAGCTCACTCTTCAGCCAGCGCGCGGCGCTCGCCATTTTTGCCGGGCTCTACGTCTTGCTGCTGGCGACTCTCTACGGCTTCATCGCAGTCAGGGAAGCCAAGATCTGGCAGGTGTTACTTACCCTGTTATTCGTGGCTCTAATCCCGCTGCTGTTTTTTCTGCTGCAGGCGGTGATTATCAATTTTGCCCGCAACGGGAAAATCGACTGGGCCGTAGCATGGCGGGATTCGACTAAGCTGGCCCTCGTGACCGTGCCCGTTATCCTGCTGGGACTGGGAATCATGTGGCTCTTAAATCGTTGGCAACGACACTTCCCTGCTCCTCAATTTCATGCTCCCGCATTTGATCCCAGCGGCAAGCCATTGGTCGTCGCCGCACCACTGCATCGGCCCGCCGTCTTGTTTGCAGCCTTGCGCGCATTGCTGTTCGGAGTAATGCTGCCCCTGCTACTGATCCATCTGTGGCTAGGAGTTGCCGGTCAGAACCTGGTCGTCTTCCTGCGCGAATTCTTTTCTCGAAAAGCGGGCCGGATCCTGGCCGCCGCTCTGTCGCCGAAGTCAGTCTTAACCTATGCCGCAGGGCTGGTATTATTTGCGCTCATTCCTTATGCCTTGTTGTTTGTACGTGTGAAAATTCCCGGCAACAAGAGTGAGTTTGCTGTCTTTACTGCCCGCCTGTTGCTGGTGTTCTTCTTTATCCTGCTGGGCTGGCTGATCACTCTGACAACCTTTTCGCGGAACAGCCAGGCTGCAGCAATTGAATTTGCCAAACCCGCGGCGGAAGAGATTCCTTGATGTCACCCGGCGATTCCCTTAACAAGACGCGCAGGATTGGCGCGGTAATGCCGTGTCCGGGTGATAAAGTTCCGGTGTCCCGCGCAAGACCGATCATCCTCGCTATCGTACTCGCCTGCGGTCTGGGGTTGTCGCACGGCGATGTCTCTCATCAGTCGCTCCTGGTGGCAACAACTGCCTGGCAGGCAAGCGAAAACGAGATCGATGAGGCCCTGCAACGCGCCGCGGCCGCCTCCCTGGGCCAACAGGAAGGCGCCATCGTCGTCGTCGATCCGCAAACCGGGCGCATCCGCGCGGTTGTGAACCAGCAACTGGCTTTTGAAAACGCTTACGCACCCGGCTCTACCATCAAACCATTCACTGCGTTGGCAGCCCTGCGCGTGGGATTAATAGACAAGAACTCAACCGCGCTTTGTCGCCAACGCTTCGCGAGCAAAGACTTTCACACCGTTTGCTCTCACCCGCGGGACCTGCCGCCACTGAATCCCACTGAGGCGATCGCCTATTCCTGTAATTATTATTTCGGCACGCTTGGCCAACATCTCAATGAGGTATCGCTGAGCGACACGCTGAGTAGTTTCGGTTTTGGCAAATCGCTGTACAGTGACCGCGAACGCAGTCAGACAGGCAAATTGCGACGCGGCAAGGTGGATCCACGCAACGCACTCGGCGAAGGCGATTACCTGCAAGCAACTCCAATGCAATTGATCATGGCTTACTCTGCTTTGGTTAATGGTGGACACTTGCTGACTCCTCGCGTCGCGCCGAGTTCGGATTTCCAGATTCGGGAACGTGCCCGGTTACAGATTGCACCGGAGCAGCGCGAGTTGATTGTTGCCGGAATGCGCGGAGCCGTGGTCTATGGCACCGCCGCCCGCAGTGGTTTGAATTCGTCATCATTAAATGTTTTTGGCAAGACCGGAACATCCACGCCGCTCAAAGGCTTTCGCACTCAGGGGTGGTTTGTGGGCTTTGCCTCGCCGGCAAACAATGAAAACCCTTCCCCGGTGAACGTTCGCCTGGCGGTACTCGTCTTTCTTAAACACGCTCACGGGTCGAACGCTGCTGCATTATCTCGCGCAGTCTTTGTCGCCTATCAACGCGTGGCCGGAATGAAAGATGCGGAAAAGACGAATGACAAAGAAGGCGCGGGCACGGGGAGTTCCAGTGTAAAAGGCCTGGCTCCCGGCAAAATTGAAGCGGCGACAGAAATCCGCGTATCTCCGAGTGTTCCCATCCCTGTGTCTCCCCGTCCTCCGGGATCCGGTCTACCGGCGACAGTCCGCGTTCACCTGGTCGCTGAAAACGTAACCAAAGAAATGTCATTGGAAGACTACGTGCTCGGTGTGGTCGCGACCGAAGGCAGCATGGAGAATCAGCGCGCGGCGCTCAAAGCCCTGGCGGTGGCAGTCAGAACCTACGCGGTAAGAAACGCCGGGCGCCACACTCGCGACGATTATGACTTTTGCACCACCACCCATTGCCAGCGATTCAGTGCCGGCTTTGATTCCTCGGCGCTGCGACCCGAGATCATTGACGCCGTTAGACAAACTGACGGCGAAGTCCTGCGCGACGAAGCCGGTCAGGTAGCGGACTCTTATTTTAGTGCGTCGTGTGGCGGCGTAACAGCCAACCTGCAAACCCTTTGGGGAACCAGATCGCCGCCTTACCTCCGGGGCGTGCCGGATGAATATTGCGCTGCGATGCCGCATCACAGCTGGACTGATGTGATCCCCGCCGAGCGTCTGCAGCTTGCCCTGCAAAGTGACCAACGTACTGATCCGGGGAGGCAATTGCGGGGGCTGTTTGTCGCGCGGCGCGATAGCGGTGGCAGAGCGGAACTCATCACGATCGAGGGCGAGCGGCGCCACACAGTTAGCGGTTGGGATCTTAAGATTATCGTCGGTCGCGAGCTCGGCTGGAACTTTCTGAAGAGTTCACGGTTTGAAATTGCGCGGGCCGGACCGAACTATATTTTTCGTGGCAGCGGATTTGGCCATGGTCTGGGACTTTGTCAGGAGGGTGGCCACGTAATGGCGCAGCGTGGCGTTAACTACCGGCAAATCCTGGCCAAGTATTTTCCCGGAACCACCGTGGTGGACATTTCGCGGGAGGGCAGAATAGCCGCGCAGACATCCGGCGCCTCCACTGGCAGGGCTCCGCGGCCTTTTCAAGCCACGCCCCTCCAGTTGCGATTCGCTGCCGATCTGCTCTGGAATTCCGGTCCAGGCGCAACTAAAGGGCTTGAAGTCGCGCGCAGCAGTCTGCCGGAGAAACGCACCTCGCTGTCCAGCGAGCACTTTCGCGTGAGCTATCCGGTGACGGTCCCGCAAAGTGATGCCGAACGAATCCTGCAGACACTGGAGACTGCCCAGAGAAATCTACTGCAAAAGGTTTCAGCCGCCGGCATCGCGTTGGGCCCATGGCCGTCGCTGGAAGTCTTCCTCAATGCCAGCACTGGCGACTTTGTCGGCCGCACGGGCCAACCATGGTGGGCGGCAGCGGCCACGAAAGGCAATCTTATCGAACTGCAACCAGTGGCCGTACTAAAGAGGCGTGGGGTACTGGAAACGACTTTGCGACACGAGTTAGTTCACACGTTGATTGACAGATTGAGCCACGGTCGGGCGCCTCGCTGGTTGGCTGAGGGCACTGCGCTCTACTTCGCGGGCGAGGGCGTTTTGCTGGCACGCCATGCACCCCAGAGAAGAATGACGATCGCTGAGATTGATAACGGCCTGGCCAGGGCATCGTCGGCCGCTGAAATGCGTACAGCTTATGCGGCGGCCTACGCCGAGGTGAGAGAGTTGATTAGAGAAAGTGGCGAAGCAAGCCTGTGGCAGCGAATCGCCGGTAGTCACAACTCAGGATAGACCCGCTTGCCGGCCACAAATCTCTTTCACGGCCATGGCGCCGGTTCCCTGCCTCCCTAAGGTGCGCAATCCTGATTCGATCTCGTCACAGAGGGGCCGGAGCGTAATTGGTATTCGGTCGACGTAAGGAAAGAGCAAACCATGCCACGGAAGTTTCGTGGCTGACTCGCGTTAAGAATATTCAGCCAGAAGTCATAGCCTCCCTGGTCCGGATCCCTTCGCAAATAACCGAAGTATTGCATCAGCACAAATGCGGGATTGTATTCCGCGTCCTTAAATTGCTGAATCTCGATCAGATCGAGCAGCACTTGCGCCCGCGTCCTCGTCGCCGCGTTCAATCCCTCGATCGCGGCCTGACGTTGTGCTGCAAATTCGGGCCCACCCAATCCCGCGGTGCTGAACAGGCCAGTAACAAAGGCATCGGGAGAAAGTGATTGAGGATACTGTGCCAGGAATTCAGGTCGAGAGACAAAAGCGTTCGCAAAGTCAATGGTGCTCTGCGGTAAGCCTGAGCCGCCCACGAGCAGGGCCCGGTCCGCAATAAACTGCGCAAACGTTATCTTTGCTCGGGTGGGCGTTAGCGTGCCGTAGGCACTGCGATACATACGATAAACCACGTAACCAGTCTGCTGGAACTCAAGCTCAATAAAGAAGGCCGCCGAAACTCCGATACGCTGCGCATGAATACAAGCCGCATCTGCGCCGCAATTCGTAATCTGGCTGGTCCAGTAATCGAGACCGCCCGCATCCGGATCACGACTCAAAAAGTCCCGGTAATGCTGCCAGACAAAGAACTGCGCGGTATCGAGAGCATTTGGCGTCGGAGCTTCATCGCGATTCAGGATCCCGTTGCCATCGCGATCGATAGAGTTGCGACGCCCGGCGCCCACCGGCACTCCCGTAACGGTCAGTTCTGCGCGCGTACCTGCCGCCTGCAGCAAAGTCGCCTGAGAAACCGAAGTCTCGCCCTGCTTGTCCGTCTGATATGACCCATTGCCCGTGTAGAGAAACCCACGCGGCGTCCCGTTATAGAGACCGCGCACAACCAGATCGCAGTTCCCCGCCGCAGCCTGGGCTTGCAGCAGATTAATGCGAGCAGTCACAGATGTCGCCGCCTTGTTATCGGCATCCACGGTGACCTGCAGGCCAACAGCGGGTGCGATACCGCTATCGAAGGCAAGCAGGAACTGTTCTATATCTCGTCGCTGACCCTCGTTTTGAAAAACAAAAGGGCTCGCGTGCAGAAACGAGAACAAGGTGTCGGTCGAGCCATCGTGAATAAAGCCATAACCAGTGACTTGTTCTCCGGGTGCCCGGAAGAAACCCGTCTTCTGATATTGGCCGCGCAGTTGGGGGACTTTCATGTCCTGCGATTCCGCAATAGCAAAGGCTGGAATCAAGGCGCCGTTGGTGCCGGTGCCAATGCCGGGAGTGGCAGTATGGCACTGATTGCAGGTGAAGATACCGGCATCCAGAGGATTATTGTTGAAGAGAACTGCCCCGCGCGCAGCGCTTGGCCCAACGGGTGGATTCGGGAGTGTACGATCTAGATTCTGATTGGGATTAGGGGGATAACTAAGAGAGGTAATAAAGGCCTGGAAGTCGGCCATCTCCAGCCCGGTAAGCTGGCGCGGTCCTCCCAGCAAGCTCACAAAAGCGGGATTGAAAGAGGCCAATTGCGCGCGATCGCCGCGCCAGTGCAAGGGTTCGGTCCCGCTGATCCCGCGCAGCGACTGCGTGATCATTGGTCCTTTCATCGGGTGAAAAATCGACTGTCCCAGGCCGAACGGCCCGCCAAGCGGATTTTGCACGACCTGCATCTGGCCGGTGGGATCGCCCAGATCCCAGGCGATGCCGTCGCGATGACCATTAAAGTGGCAACTGGCACACGCCAGATCGCCATGAGCCGAAAGGCCGGCATCGTAAAGAAAGCGCCGGCCTCGTTTGAGATTCGCCGGCTCCGGATTGAAACCTACCGGCACAGCTTCGATCTGGGCCCGCGTGGTCGTGTCGACGATACTGACACTCTCATCAAACCGATTAAGCACGTACAACAATTTTCGTTTAGGATTTAGGGCTAATCCGGTCGGCCCCTGTCCGACAGCTATCCTGGCCTGCACCGCGCCGGCAGGATCCAGAACGCCAACCTTCCCGGACCCGGTGGCCGCGACATACAGCGTACCGTCCGTGGCCCGCGCGAGGTCAGCCGGCAACGCCAAACTGAGAGCTCGCTCCGAATCTGAACCGGCGGGCGTCCCGTAATCGATGTGCTGGTTGAGATCGACCTGGGTGACGCTATTGCTGGCTAAACCGACAAATGAAAGACGTGTGGACAGAAAATGACCGCGCAGGTTCGGTTCGAAGCGCACGTGGTTACGTGCTTCATCGTTTAGCACCAGCAGTTGATTGTTATTAGGATCGACGAGGGCATTACCAATATGCGTGCCAAGATTATGGACTTCGCGAGTCAGCACGGCGGTGGCGCCGCCCGCATCCAGGACAGCAACGTCAACGTCAGCGAGCGAAAATGGGATCAATGAGGTCCATCTTCCGTCGCCTCTTTCATCGGACCAGTTTACGCCGTTCCATTTCACAATCAATCCGACAGCCGGTGGCTGTGGGAGTCCCGGAGCCAGCGCCGGAGAGGGGGCTGGTGGACCACCACCACCCAACACCTGATCCGCCGGGAGGGTCGTCGTCTGATTTCCCGACTCGAAAACAGAAACAAAGACCTGTGAGCCGGACGCATTGCGGGCCAGGGCCCGCGGCTGCTTGCCGCGAATCGGAATGAATTGCGGCGCTGCTGCCGGCGTGGCCGGATCGTAAACCTTGATCTGGCCCAGACCGGAGACACAGACAAAGGCCATTTCGCGTTGCTGCCCGGCAAAGACCACGTCGGTAGGTTCATCGCCCACCTCAAACGTTCGCGTTACATTCCAGGTCTTCAGGTCTATCACGCTCACTGAGTCCGACAGCCAATTGGTAACCCACACCTCGCGATCGTTGCGTGCGGAGACGCTGACTGGCTCGAGCCCCACCGGGATCTCAGCCATCAGCGTCAACCCCCGGCCGGTCAGGTGAAAGATGGACAGACTATTGTTCGGCGTGTTGACAGCCAGCAGACGGGTGCCGTCAGGAGTTACGGCCAGCGGGTGAACTTGCGGTGCTTCAAAGTTCTTATAACCAACCACCTGGCCCTGCGCCGTCACCGCATTCGAGTGGCGACGTTCGATCCAAATCAGAGCGACAACCACGATGGCGAAGGCGATCACCAGTCTCAAGAAATGTTTGTTCATAGGTGTGTCTTGCAGGTTGTTGTCAGATCAGATGTGTGGCAACCGGCGATCGGGCAATTACGATTCGTCAATCAGAGCAGAAGATTATTTCTCTGATCTGCAAAAGTCAACGTAAACCCGGAGGATGGTAACGCTTGTCCCGCCTTGAAAACGGCGGTCAACCCGCGCCGCCGGTAGGAGGCAAACCAGCGACCGATTGCTGTGGGACGACCGGGTATATTAGAAACCAGAAAGATGAGAATCACGCAGGGCTGCGAAGGGCAGTCGTGGCAGGCTGCAGCGTGCAGGCTTGTGATTAACGACCCCGGAGGCGCGGGAGAAAAGAAACTCCTGATCTCGCTGGCGTGGCGCGAAACTTCGCCGGGCCATATTAGCGAGCCGGAGCACTCATCTGGTGAATCGCTTCCATGAGAGAGGAGCGCACTTCCGAGGGCAGCGATCCACGCACCGCCAAACGACGGAATGCCGGAAGGAACTCGGGTTGACCGCTCATCGACAGGACGGT
>Ga0062383_10000229_pt1 | contig 14056 bp, 13 predicted proteins | sample DOMMetBare3Fresh_FD_59508 | JGI IMG/M metagenome (GOLD analysis project Ga0062383, IMG submission 59508) | Wetland sediment microbial communities from St. Louis River estuary, USA, under dissolved organic matter induced mercury methylation -... | ecosystem: Environmental > Aquatic > Freshwater... | reverse complement strand
CAGGGGAACGTCTGCCAGATCCCGCCGGGCCTGTCCTTCGGCGAGGCGGCATTGACCGAACCCTTCGCCTGCGTCTACGCCTCCTTCGAGCGCGCCCGTCTCGCCCCCGGCGACGCGGTACTGGTGATCGGAGCCGGCCCCATCGGACTGCTCCACGCCAAGCTCTACCGCATGGCCGGCGCGGGACTGGTCATGATCCACGACCTCAACGAGGTGCGGCTCGCGGCGTGCGCCAGGGAGGATCCGTCCTTCGTCACCCTGGGCCCGGACCGGGTCAAGGAGCGGGTCCTCGAGCTCACCGGCGGGCGCGGCGCCGACGTCATCGTGACTGCGGCCTCGAGCGCCGCCGCTCAGCAGCTCGCCTTCGCGCTGCCGGCGCTCGACGCCCGCATCATCCTCTTCGGGGGCTTGCCCGCCGGCCACGAGGTCGTGCCCCTCGACACCAACGTCATCCACTACAAGCAGATCACCGTCACCGGTACCACCCGCCAGAGCCTGGCCCAGTATCGGCGTTGCCTGCGCCTGCTGGCCAGCGGCCGGATCTCGGTCGGCAGCGTCATCACCGCGACCTATCCCATCGACCGGGCTCCCGAGGCCTTCGCCGCCGCCTCTCGCGGCGAGGGGCTCAAGTCCGGGTTCGAGCTATCGTAAGGCCCACGTGAACCGCGACGTCGTCATCGGGGTGGACATCGGGACCCAGGGCACCCGCGCCGCGCTCCACGCGCTCGACGGGACGCTCCTAGCCGAGGCCGACGAGGCCTCGAATCTCGTCCGGCCCGGCCCGGGCATGGTGGAGGAGGACCCGGAGCGGCAGTACGCCTCCACCTGCCGGACCCTCCGCGGTTGCCTGGAGCGGTCAGCCGTCGATCGCGGGCGGGTGGCGGCCGTGGCCATCGACGGCCAGATGGCCGGCGTGGTCGGGGTGGGCCGCGACGGACGGGCCGTCACACCCTACGACTCCTGGCTGGACACGCGCTGCGCCCCCTTCATCGAGGAGATGCAGCGGCGCGCCGGCGCCGTGGTCCTGTCCCGCACCGGCAACGTCCCGAGCTTCAATCACGGCCCCAAGATCCTGTGGTGGCGCACCGAGCGGCCCGAGGTCTACGGGCGCGTCGAGGCGTTCGTCCAGCCCGGCGGATACGCCGCCATGCGACTGTGCGGCCTCACGGGTGGAGAGGCGTTCGTCGACGACACCTACCTGCACTTCTCCGGCTTCGCCCAGAACGCGCTCCGGCGCTGGGATCACGACCTGTGCGCCGAGTTCGAGGTGGACGTCCACAAGCTCCCGCGCATCGCCAGCCCGCTCGAGCTGGTGGGCAGGGTGAGCGCGGAGGCGGCACGCGCCTCGGGGCTGCTCGCCGGGACGCCGGTGGCAGCCGGCCTCGGGGACACCGCCGCCTCCTTCCTGTCGTGCGGGGCGGTGGAGCCCGGGATCTGCGTGGACGTGGCCGGCACCGCCTCGGTCTTCGCCGCCACCGTGCCCGACTTCGCCCCCGATCTGGAACGAGGCGTGCTCGGGTGCGGCCGTTCGGCGGTCCCGGGCCTTTGGCACCCCTACGCCTACGTCAACGGCGGGGGCCTCAACCTGAACTGGTTCGTCGACCAGATCGCCTCGGCGGGCGCCGCCGGACAGGCCCATGGCACGCTTCCCGAGGCGGTGGCTCGTCTCGACGCCGAGATCTCGGGGCTCGAGCCCCGCCTCGACGATCCGTACTTCATCCCGCACATGGAGGGGCGGGTGATGCCCAGCGCGCCCCACATGCGAGGCGCCTTCTTCGGCGTCACCCGTGCCCACGGGCTGGGGCGCCTGTACCGCAGCGTGCTGGAGGGCGTGGCCCTCGAGTACGCCCTGTACCGCGACGCGGTGCTCGCCCTCCACCCCGGGATCGCGCTCGCCGAGCTGCGGGGCACGGGCGGCGGCTCGCGCGACGCCGCCTGGAACAGGATCAAGGCCGAGGTGCTGGACATGCCCCTCTTGGCGGTGCAGCGAGGCGGGGGCGCCCCCATGGGGGCCGCCCTGGTGGCAGCCGCCTCGGTGGGCGCGGTGAGCGACCTCGCCGCCTCGGCCCGCTCCTGGGTCCGGCTCGGCCCCGCCGTCCGCCCCTCGGGCTCCCGGCGCGCCCTCTACCGGGCGCGGGTGGCCCGCTACGGCACGCTGCTCGGCGCGCTGGCCGGCCTGTCCCGCGAGCCCGACTCCATCCGCGAGGATCACCACCCATGAATGTCCAGGACCTCACCCCCGCCACGAGGCGCACCTTCTACTTCGTGGGCGTCACCACCTCCAAGTCCTCCATCATGCGGGTCTTCCCGCGCTGGGCCGAGTACCTCGAGCTCGGCGACGTGGAGATCCGCGGCATCGACTGCAAGTGGCACGACGACCCCGCCGTCTACCGGAGGGTGGTGGCCTTCCTCAAGGCCGACGCGCTCTCGCTGGGCGCCCTCGTCACCACGCACAAGATGGACCTGCTCGAGGCCTCCCGCGACCAGTTCGAGTACCTGGACCCGTACGCCGAGCTGCTGGCGGAGATCTCGTCCATCTCCAAGAACGACGGAAGGCTGTGCGGCCACGCCAAGGACCCGCTCACGAGCGGCCTCTCCCTCGAGGCCTTCCTGCCGCCGGACCACTGGCGGCGCACCGGCGCGGAGCTGTGCCTGCTCGGCGCCGGCGGCTCCTCGCTCGCGCTCACCTGCTACTTCATGAAGCAGAAGCCGCGCCCCGAATGGCCCAGCCGGTTCGTGGTCACGAACCGCAGCCCCAGGCGGCTCGACCACATGCGCGAGGTGCACCGGGGCATCAATCCCGGCCTGCGGGTGGAGTACGTGCTGGCCGAGACCGCCGAGAAGAACGACCAGGTGGTGAACGCCTTGCGACCGGGCTCGCTGGTCGTGAACGCCACCGGCCTGGGAAAGGACGCCCCCGGGTCACCCCTCACCGACTCGGTCCGGTTCCCGCAGGACGGCCTCGTCTGGGAGTACAACTACCGCGGCGAGCTCGTGTTCCTCGACCAGGCGCGCGCCCAGCAGAAGGCGAGGAACCTCACCATCGAGGACGGTTGGGTCTACTTCATCCACGGCTGGACGCGCGTCATCGCCGAGGTCTTCCACCGGGAGATCCCCACGAGAGGCCCGGTCTTCGACGAGTTGTGCCGCATCGCCGCAGCGGCCCGCTGACCCTCACCCTCCGAGGGAGAAAGAAGAGCCATGACGAGCACGACCGCCCCCGCCTCCCTTCCAACCCCCGCCCAGCTCATGCAGCCCTTCTCCGCCCTCATCGATCTCGCCGAGGGCGCCATGACCGACTTCACCCGCCGCACCGAACGCCGCGCCTCCGCCATGCGCGGCCACTACGCCGACGCGCGGGCGCTGGAGCGCCTGGTCGCGAACGGGGATCCGCTCCACTACGAGGTTTTCGAGAAGCCGGTGCCCGAGGAGTACGGGCACGAGATGTACTGCATCTCCAAGCTCCAGCCGGGCCTGGTCGGGGACGAGTACTTCATGACCAAGGGCCACTACCACTCGGTCATCCAGACGGCCGAGATCTACCTGTGCCTGCGCGGCCAGGGAACCATGCTCATGAAGACCAAGGACGGCCGCTTCGCCGCCGAGCGGATGGAGCGCGGCCGCATGGTGTACGTCCCGCCCTTCTGGGCCCACCGGTCGGTGAACACGGGCGACGAGCCGCTCGTCTCCTTCTGCGTCTACAACGCCGAGGCCGGCCACAACTACGGAGACATCGAGACGGAGGGCTTCGTGAAGCGCGTGTGGCGCGAGGGCGGCAAGCCCGTGATCCGCTGAAGGGAGGAGAGGAGACGGCCGTGGACAAGGTGATCGTCACCCCCCGCTCGCTCTCGCAAGGAGGGCACCCGCTCCTCGCGCGCGTCACCGACGCCGGCTACGATCTCGTCTTCCCCAGCCCCGGGGCTCAGCCCACCGAGGACCAGCTCGCCGCCGTCATCGGCGACGCGGTCGGCTACCTGGCGGGGGTGGAGCGGGTGAGCGCGGCGCTCCTCGACCGCGCCGGCCGGCTCCGGGTCATCAGCCGGAACGGAACCGGGGTCGATGCCATCGACCTCGCGGCCGCGCAGCGGCTCGGCATCGTGGTCCGGCGGGCCGAGGGCGCCAACGCGCGCGGGGTGGCCGAGCTCGCCTTCGGCCACATCCTCGCCGCCGCGCGCGGCATCGCATCGGGTGACGCCGAGCTCAAGGCCGGGCGCTTCACGCGGGTGAAGGGGTTCGAGCTCGAGGGCCGGACCCTCGGGCTGGTGGGCTGCGGCAAGATCGGGAGGCTCATGGCTCGCTTCGCGCTGGCCTTCGACATGCGGGTCCTGGCCCACGATCCCTGCCCCGACGGCGCCTTCGCCCCCTCGCCCGGGTTCGGCTATGCCCCGCTCGCGGAGGTGCTCCGCGAGGCGGACGTCCTCTCGTTGCACTGCCCGCCTTCTCCCGACGGCCGGCCGCTGCTCGATGCCGCATCGCTCGCCACGCTCCGGCGGGGCGCCGTGGTGGTGAACACCGCCCGGCAGAGCCTGGTCGACGAGGCGGCCATGGCCCAGGCCCTGCGCCAGCACCGCGTGGCCGCCTACACCATCGACGCATTCGACCGGGAGCCCCCCGAGGACTTCTCCCTGGTGAGGACGCCCGGCGTGCTGGCCACCCCGCACGTGGGCGGCTTCACCGGCGAGAGCATCGATCGCGCCGCCGCGGTCGCCGTCGAGAACCTGCTCGAGTCGCTGCGCGAGGGAGCCCGGTGAGCGAGTCGTCCCTCTCCGCGACCGCGGCCGTGCCCGTGCCCACCCGGCGCGGCGGGCCGGCTCCGGGAGCGGCCCTGTCGGCCTACTGGCTGGGACAGGCAGGATTCCTCGTCGAGGCCGCCGGCCTGAGGCTCGTCGTGGACGCGTACCTCTCCGATACCCTGGCAGCGAAGTACCGCGGCCGGCCGTTTCCCCACGTCCGGATGGCTCCGCCGCCGGTCGAGCCGGGGGCCCTCGGGGACGTGGACCTCGTGCTCGCCACCCATGCCCACACCGACCACCTCGATCCGGGGACCGTGGCGCCGCTTTCCGCCAGCAACCCGCTCTGCCGGTTCGTGGTCCCGGCCGCCCACGTCGCCCTGGCCGCCGCGCGGGGCGTTCCGCCGGACCGGCTCGTGCCGGCGAGCGCCTTCCGGACCCTGGACCTGTGCGGGGCACGCATCCACCCGATCCCGTCCGCGCACGAGCAGCTCGCCGTGGACGCGGCCGGCGAGCATCTCTTCCTCGGATACGTGGTGGAGGTCCCCGGGGCGGTGCTGTATCACGCGGGCGACTGCGTCCCCTACCCCGGCCTTTCGGCCCGGCTCGCGTACCACGGGATCGATCTCGCGCTCCTCCCCGTGAACGGGCGGGACGAGCGGCGCGCGGCGGGCGGCGTGCCCGGGAACTTCACCCTGGAGGAGGCCATGGATCTGGCGGAGGCCTGCCGCTTCGGTTCCACCATCGGCCACCACTTCGGCATGTTCGACTTCAACACCATCGACCCGGTTCCGGCCCGCGCCCGCATCGCCGCGCGGCCCTTGCTTCCCACCTTCCTGCTGGCCCAGCCTTCGACCCGCTACGACCTGCGGGCTCGGAGGCGGCCGGCGGCAAAGCCACCGGTCGCGCCATGAAGAGGGAGCAGATCTTCGTGGAGGAGCGCAAGCGCGCGGTGCTTGCGTTCGTCAACGAGCGCAAGCGCGCCACGGTAGCCGACCTGTGCGGCCGCTTCGAGGTCTCCCCCGCCACCATGCGGAGCGATCTTCGCGACCTGGAGCGGGACGGGCTGCTCGTCCGAACGCACGGCGGGGCGACCGTCAAGGAGAAGGCCCGCTTCGAGCTGGAAGCCCGGGAGAAGGGGATCCAGCACTCCCCGGAGAAGCGGGCCGTGGCAAGGCGCGCCCTGGAGCACATCGAGGACGGGGACGCCATCCTCCTCGACACCGGCTCGACCACCTTCGAGCTGGCCGCCCTCCTCGGGTCCCGCCGGGACTTCACCGTGGTCACGAACGACCTGGCCATCGCCCAGCTCCTCGAAGATCATCCCACCGCCACCGTGCACGTGATCGGCGGCGTCGTCCGCAAGCACTTCCACTGCACGGTGGGGGCCCGCGCCGAGCACTTCCTCCAGGGGCTCAAGGTCGACAAGGCCTTCATGGCCGCGAACAGCTTCTCGGTCGAGTCGGGCGCCACCACGCCCGACCTGCAGCACGCCGAGATCAAGCGCCGGATGACGGCCATCGCCACGAAGGTCTTCTTGCTCGTGGACTCCAGCAAGCTGGGCAAGAGCTCGTTCGCGCAGTTCGCCCCGGCCGGGGCCATCGACTGCCTCATCGTGGACGCCATCCCCCCCGACGAGGCCCGGGCGCTCGAGGCGATGGGCGTGGAGGTGTTGCTCGCCCCACCGGGCCCGGAACCCCAGCAGGAAGGAGACGGAGCATGAGCGACCTGCACGAACGCATCCGGGCGATCGGCGTCATCCCGGTCATCAAGCTGGAGCGGGCCCACGACGCGCGCCCCCTGGGGCGGGCGCTGCTCGAGGGCGGCCTGCCCGTGGCGGAGGTGACCTTCCGCACCACGGCGGCCCCGGAGGCCATCCGCCTGCTGCGCGAGGAGTTCCCCGACCTGCTCGTGGGCGCGGGGACGGTGCTCACGACGGCGCAGGCCGACGCGGCGCTCGCGTCGGGCGCATCCTTCGCCGTGACCCCCGGCTTCAACCCGAGGGTGGTGGACCACTGCCTCGCGAAGGGCCTGCCCATCGTTCCGGGCGTGAACTCGCCCAGCCAGGTGGAACAGGGGCTGGAGCGCGGCCTCGCCCTGCTCAAGTTCTTCCCGGCCGAGGCCTCGGGCGGGGTCAAGATGCTGAAGGCCCTGCACGGCCCGTATGCCGAGGTCTCCTTCATGCCCACCGGCGGCCTCGAGCCGGCCCACCTGGCCTCGTATCTGGCGCTCCCGTACGTGGCCGCGGTAGGCGGCAGCTGGATGGTGAAGGAGGAGCTCCTCGCCGCCGGTCGCTTCGCGGAGGTGAAGGCCCTGTGCGCCGAGGCCGTGCGCCAGGTCGCCTCCATCCGGGTGGCGAGATGAGAGGCGGACCGGGCGCCCTGCTGCTCGACCTCGACGGCGTGCTCTTCGACTCCGAGCCGCTGCACCGCCTCGCCTGGGAGAGATGCCTCGCCGAGCGAGGCGTGTCACTGCCGCCCGACTGGTACGGACCGATGCGAGGCCAGAGCCTCCTCGATGTGGCCGCCGCGCTCGCCGGCCTCGCGCCTGGGTTCCCACCCGCCGCGGTGGCGGCGCGCAAGAGCGCCCTCTACCGCGAGCTCGCCGCCCGTCTCCCCCCCAGCCCGGGCGTGGCCGAGACGCTCCGCGAGCTCGGGGCGCGGGCGGCGGTGGTCTCGGCCGCCCCGCGCGAGGACGTGCTCGTGCTCTTGCGCGGCTCGCCGCTCGAGGATCTGATGGAGGTCGTCGTGACGGGCGACGACGTCGCCCGCCCCAAGCCCCACCCCGAGGGCTACCTCCTCGCCCTGCGACGGCTGGGCGAGACGGCGGCGCGATGCGCGGCGGTGGAGGACTCGGAGCCCGGTGTCCGGTCCGCCGCCGCCGCCGGGCTCCGCGTCGTCGCGGTCTCTCCCGCGGGCCCTCCCCCGCCCGGCTCGACGTCGTTTCGCTCGAGCCCCGCCGAAGCCATCCGGGCGGCGGCCGCGATCATCGTGTCATAGCGACGCTGGCTCGAGGGGGAGGTCCCACCGTGGCGCGCCATCCTTCGATTGACAGGGGAGTCCGGAATCCCCCAGGATTCAGTTCCACTCCGCGGGAGGGGTCGATGGCCTCGAAGGACCTCATCCTCGCCATCGATGTCGGCACGGGGAGCGTCCGCGCAGCGCTCGTCGATCTGCAGGGAAACATCGCGGCGTTCGACAGCCGCGAGCACGAACAGATCGTCCCTCGGTTCGGGTGGTCGGAGCAGCGGCCTCGCGAGTGGTGGGAAGGCACCGTCGCGAGCGTGCGCGGCGTGCTCGGGAAGGTCGACCAGGCGCCCGCGCGCGTCGCCGCCGTGGCCGCCTGCGGGCAGATGCACGGCACGGTCCTGCTCGACGACGCGGGCGAGCTGGTCCGCGAGACGGCCCCGCTGTGGAACGACAAGCGCGCCCGGGACCTCGTCGTGGCCTTCGGCGCGAGGCATCCCGCCTCCGAGTACCTGCCCATCACCGCCAACCCGCCGGCGCCGGCCTGGCCCGGCTTCAAGCTCCAGTGGTTCCAGCGCCACGAGGAGGCGATCTACCGAAGGGCCACGACGGTGCTCATGCCGAAGGACTACATCAACTTCCGGCTCACCGGGATCCGCGCCCTCGACATCACCGAGGGTTCACTCACCTTCCTCATGGACGCGCGGACCTTCGACTGGTCCCCTACCATGCTCGACATGATGGGCCTGGACGGCCGCAAGCTGCCGCCCATCCGCAGGCCCACCGAGATCCTGGGGCCGGTGACCGCGGAGGCGGCCCGCCAGACCGCGCTCTTGCAGGGAACCCCGGTCCTGCTCTCCGCCTCGGACTTCCCGATGGCGCTGCTCGGCTCGGGCGCGTGCCGGCCTGGACGCGGCTCGGACGTCACCGGGACCTCCTCGCTCGCCACCCTGGTCGGCGAGCGACCCATCGCCCATCCCGAGATCATGAACACCGCCACGCCCAACGGGCTGTGGGGCGCGTTCGTCATCGTGGACGCCGGCGGCGACGCCATGCGCTGGGCCCGCCGGGCCTTGCACGAGAACGCGGTCGACTACGACACCATCGTGGCGCGGGCGGCGGAGGCGCCGGCCGGGGCCGACGGCCTGTTCTTCCTCCCCTTCCTCTCCGGGGAGCGGCTCGGCGACCACCCCAACTCGCGGGCGCAGTTCTTCGGGCTCACGGCGAGCCATGGCCTTCCACACCTCCACCGGGCGGTCCTGGAGGGCGTGGCCTTCGCCCTGCGACGCTCCGTCGGGACCATGCGCAAAGGGGGCGCCCGCCTGGAGCGGCTCATCGCCTCGGGAGGCGGCGCCAAGACGCGGCTGTGGCTCGAGATCAAGGCGAGCATGCTGGGTACGCCGGTGGTGGTCCCGGCGGAGCCCGAGTGCGGCGTCATCGGCTGTGCCGCCCTGGCCGCGACCGCCCTGGGCGAGTTCTCCACCCCCGCCGCGGCGGCCGACGCGCTGGTCCGGTTCGAGGAGGAGATCGCGCCCGACCCCGCCTGGCAGCGCCGCTACGACGCCATGGCGCCCATCTTCGACCGGCTCTACCTGAGCGGCCAGGCCTTCTACGACGACCTGGACCGGCTCCTCGCATGAGCACCGCACCCTTCGCAGCCCCGGACGAGCCGCCGCCGGCCCCAACGGAGCGGGCCGGGAGCACCGGCCCCGCGCGCGCCGAGGGTCGCCTCGTGGCCTTGCTCGAACGCTTCCGGCGTCCTTTGGAGATCATGTCCGGCGGGATCGTGGGCCAGCTCGCGGCCCTGGCCATCGTCTTCGCCATCTTCACGCTCGGCACCGGGGGCTCCTATCTCTCCCTCCGCAACGTCCTCACCATCCTGGGCCTGGCCGGGATCCCGATGATCATCTGCCTCGGGATCCACCTCGTCATCGTCATCGGCGGCATGGACCTCTCCACCGAGGGCGTGATCTCGCTCGTGGCCGTGATCTGCGGGTTCCTCATCAAGAACTCGTTCACACCTTACGACATCGGGTTCTGGGTGGTCCCCATCGCCGTCGCCATCGGGGCTTTCGCCGGTCTGGTGAGCGGGATCCTCTCCACCGCCGCCCGGATGCCCTCCTTCATCGCCACCCTCGGGATATGGTGGGTGGCCCAGGGGATCGCGGTGATCGTGGGCCGGGGGAACTCGGTCAAGATGGATGACCCGCGCTTTCAGGCCTTCACCAACGGCGAGACGCTGGGCCTGCCCAACACCATCCTCGTCGCTCTCGGCCTCTTCCTCGTGCTGTGGGTGATGCAGCGGCGCACTCGTTTCGGCCGGTACATGTACGCCATCGGAGGCGACGAGGCCCTGGCCCGGCAGGCGGGGATTCGGGTAGCGCGCGTCAAGGTGCTGGTCTTCACGCTCACCGGGGCCATCTACGGCTTCGCCGCCATCCTGCTCTCCTCGCGCCTTGCCGCCTCCAACCCCCGCGTCGGGAACGGACAGCTCTTCCCGGCCATGACCGCGGTGGCGGTGGGGGGCGTGTCGCTCTCGGGCGGGGTCGGCGGGGCGCTCAACGCCGTGTTTGGCACGCTCATCGTGATTGCCCTCAATGACGGGATGGTGCTCATGAAGATCAGCCCGTACGTGCAAAACGCGGTGAACGGGATCGTCCTCATCCTGGCGGTGGCCCTCACCATCGACCGCCGCAAGATCGGGATCATCAAGTAGGGAGAGAGGCCGAATGGACGAGCCGGTGCTCGAGCTCCGCGGGATCGAGAAGCATTTCCCGGGCGTGGTGGCCCTGAAGGGGATCGACCTCGAGGTCCGGCCCCACGAGATCCTGGGGTTGGTGGGCGAGAACGGGGCCGGCAAATCCACCCTCATGAAGATCCTGGTGGGGCTGGAGCGCCCGGACGCGGGCGAGATCCTGCTCCGGGGGCGGCCGGTGGTGCTCGATGGCCCGGAGTCGGCCATCCGTCACGGGATCGGCATGGTGTTCCAGGACGGCTGCATGATCCGGAGCCTCTCGATCCTGGACAACCTGTTCCTCGGCCACGAGGACCCGTTCGTCCGGCTCGGCTTCCTCTCGCCCCGGCGCATGGCGGAGCACGCGCGCCGCCAGCTCGCGGTGGTGGGCCTCTCCGGCCTCGATCCCCGGACGCAGATCAGCGAGCTCTCCGCGGCGCAGAAGCAGATGGTGGAGGTGGCCCGCTTGCTCTGGCTCTCCGAGCTCTACCGGGTGGAGGACCCGACCCTCATCCTGGACGAGCCCACCACCGTCCTGCAGGAGGGCGAGGTCGAGATCCTCTTCGGCATCCTGCGCGAGCTGAAGAAGCGGGCCTCCATCATCTTCATCTCCCACCGGCTCGAGGAGGTGGTCCAGCACTCGGACCGGATCTACGTGCTGAAGGACGGGGAGCACGTGGGCACGATGGAGCGGAGCGCGCCCGGCGCCCCGGTGGCCGAGGTCCCGCGCGTGGTGCGCCTCATGGTGGGCCACGAGCTCTCCGCCGAGCACTACCGCGAGTCGATGCAGGCCGAGCCCGGACCGGCGGTGGTTCTGCGCGTGCGCGGGCTCGCCAGGGAACGGGCCTTCCGGGACTTCTCGCTCGACCTGCATGCCGGCGAGATCGTGGGGCTGGTGGGTCTGCTCGGATCCGGCAAGGAGGAGGTGTGCCGCTGCCTCATGGGCGCGCAGCGGCCCGACCGCGGCTCCATCGAGATGTCGGGGAAAACGGTCCGCTTCTCCTCCCCCAAGGACGCCATCGCGGTCGGGATCGGTTGCGTGCCCATCGACCGGCGCAGCGAGGGGCTGGCCACGAGCCTCGACGTGGCGGACAACATCAACCTGCTCGTGCTCCGCACGCTCCTATTCGGGCCCTTCCTCGACCCCCGCCGCGAGCGGGAGAACGCCGAACGCTGGGTGCGGGAGTGCCTCATCAAGACGCCCTCGATCCGGTCGCTGTGCGCCAACCTGTCCGGCGGCAACCAGCAGAAGGTCGTCATCGCCAAGTGGCTGGCGGCGCAGGTGCGGGTGCTGATCCTCGACCACCCGACCCGCGGCATCGACGTGGGCGCCAAGGAGGAGATCTACGCCCGCATCCGGATGCTGGCTGCCTCGGGCATGAGCCTCCTCATCATGTGCGACACGCTGGAGGAGGACATCGGCCTCTCCAACCGGCTGGTGGTGATGAAGGACGGAGTCGTGGTGCGGGTGATCCCGTGCGCCGCTCGCCAGAAGCCCTCCCCGGTCGACGTGGCGAGCTACGTGGTCTAGCGGAGGACCTCGTGAAGCGTTTCCGCCTGGTACAGCCCCTCACCATCTCCTTGGCGCTGCTCGTGGCGCTGGTGTCGGTCTTCACCCTGGCGAACCCGAGCTTCCTCTCGCAGTACAACGTCACCACCATCTTGAACGCCGTCACCATCCTCCTGGCAGTGGGGCTCGGCCAGGTCTGCGTCATCCTCACCGGCGGCATCGACCTGTCGGTGGGCAGCATCATGTCCCTCGTCTCGGTGGTCCTCATGATGACGGTGGGGCGGCTCGGGCCCGCGGCGTACCCGCTGGTCGCGCTGATAGGGCTGGCGGCGGGTTTCCTCAACGGCCTCATCGTCTCCAAGCTCAAGATCCCCTCCTTCATCGCCACCCTCGGGACGCAGGGGCTCCTGGTGAGCTTCGCCTACCTCCTTTCCGCGCAGCCCCTCACGGCCCCCGAGAGTTCCTACGGCGTGCTGGACGTCGTGAATGGCCACCTCGGCTCGATCCAGGCGACGTGGATCATCTCCGCCGCCATGCTCGCCCTCTACTACGCCATGCAGCGCTTCACGCCGCTGGGGCGGCAGATCATCTGCATCGGGGCCAACGAGCGCATGTCCTGGTTGGCCGGGTTGGACATCGACTGGGCCCGCATCCTGGCGTTCTCCTTCGCCGGGTTCGGGGCCGCCGTGGCCGGGATCGTCCTCTCCACGACGCTCTACTCCGGGTACCCGACCATGGGGGTACCGTACGTCCTCAACTCCATCGCGGTGGTGGTGGTGGGGGGGACCGCCATGACCGGTGGAGCAGGGGGAGTCATGAACACGCTCGTGGGTGCGCTCATCATGGGCGTCATCCAGAACGGCCTCACCGTCATCGGCGTCGACGTCTACGGTCAGCAGGTGTTCTTGGGGATCCTGGTCATCATCGCGGTCGCGATCACCTTCGATCGGGCCAAGGTCGCCATCATCAAGTAGGGTACGTCAAGTGGGGTACGGAGGAAGAACCATGAAGCAAGCGGTCATGACGGCCCCGGGCCAGATCGATTTCCGCGACGTCCCCGTCCCGGCGCTCGCGGCCGGCCAGGTGCTGGTCCGGATGAAGCGTATCGGCGTGTGCGGCTCGGACATTCACGTCTATCACGGCAAGCACGCGCTCACGCCCTACCCGGTGGTGCAGGGCCACGAGGTCTCGGGCGTGGTCGAGAAGACGGCGGCCGGCGTGACGGGCTTCTCGCCCGGCGATCCCGTCACCTTCCAGCCGCAGGTCACCTGCGGGAAGTGCTACCCGTGCACCCACGGCGCTTACCACATCTGCGACCAGCTCAAGGTGATGGGGTTCCAGACCACCGGGGCGGCCTCGGAGCTGTTCGCGGTGGACGCGTCCAAGGTGCTCCACCTGCCGGCGTCCATGAGCCTCGAGCACGGGGCCATGATGGAGCCTCTGGCGGTGGCGGTGCACGCGCTCGCCCGCGGGGGAGGCGCCGCCGGCAAGAAGGTGCTGGTCCTGGGCGCCGGCCCCATCGGGAACCTCGTGGCCCAGGCGGCCCGGGGCTCGGGCGCCGTCGACGTCATCCTCACCGACGTGAGCGACTACCGCCTCGAGATCGGGGCGCGCTGCGGATTGAGGAACGGCGTGAACCCCTCGAAGTCCGACCTGGGCGGGGAGGTGCGCCGCCGCTTCGGCGAGGGCAAGGCCGACCTCATCCTCGAGTGCGTGGGCGTGCAGAAGACCATCGAGCAGGCGGTCGCGGTCGCCCGCAAGGGAACCGACATCATCGTGGTTGGCGTCTTCGGCGACAAACCGGTCGTGGACATGGGCACGGTGCAGGACCGCGAGCTCCGGCTCATCGGGACCCTCATGTACCAGGAGCCGGACTGGCGGCAGGCCATCGCCCTGGTCGAGTCCGGGAAGGTGAACCTGGAGCCGCTCGTCACCGACCGTTTTCCGTTCGACCGCTACCTCGAGGCCTACCGGCACATCGACGCGAACCGGGAGAAATCCATGAAGGTGATGATCGCCGTCGAGCCTTGACGGCGCTGGCGAGTGCGAGGAGGAGCACATGGATCTGGAGCTCAAGGGGAAGCGGGCCTTCATCACCGGCGGGAGCGTGGGCATT
>Ga0062383_10000227_pt1 | contig 14084 bp, 10 predicted proteins | sample DOMMetBare3Fresh_FD_59508 | JGI IMG/M metagenome (GOLD analysis project Ga0062383, IMG submission 59508) | Wetland sediment microbial communities from St. Louis River estuary, USA, under dissolved organic matter induced mercury methylation -... | ecosystem: Environmental > Aquatic > Freshwater... | reverse complement strand
GTGCCGCGGTAAATATTTCCACCACCAATCACAATGGCCACTTCCACGCCAATTTCTGTCAGTTGTTTAATGTCATGGGCATATTGAGCAATCACATCATTGTCAAAGCCAAAAGTTTTATCTCCCATTAAAGACTCACCGGAAAGTTTCAGCAGAATGCGTTTGTATTTAGGAACCATGTAGCGATTGCAGATTTTTATTCCGAAGGAACTCCTTCGGAGGATTGCAGATTGGGGATTTCGCTGCGAAGATAAGGAAACAGGTTTTTTTAGAAATTTTTGTTTGGTAACCAGCTTGGGTACTACTATTGGGCTTTACTTGCGTCGCACTCTTGTACTTTTTGTTCTCTATTCAGCATATTTCGAATTTGCATTACAAACACAGGAATTCCTATTTTCGTCATTCAATAAAAGCAAATGACACAAACTGGTTTATTTATTCACCATGTATATTTCTGGCTGCATCACCCGGAAAGCAAAGCAGATAAAACTGCTTTGATTGAAGGACTGCAGAAACTTTCAAAAGCCAGTACAATTAAATCTTTTCATATTGGCCAGCCCGCCGCCACAAAAAGAGATGTAATTGACAGCAGCTATTCTATTTCCTGGTTATTATATTTTGATAATGCCGCTGACCAGGATAGTTATCAAACAGATCCCATTCATTTAAAGTTTGTAGCTGAGTGCAAACATCTGTGGAAGAAAGTTGTAGTTTATGATACAGTAGGCGCTTTATAATTTTATTGCCTTTAAAGAATAAATCATTGGAATCTTTCCTTCCATTCCTTTAATATGCCATTTCCCTTTTTCATACTCAGTTATATTTCTGAAACAGGGATAGGGTGAATACATATATTCATTAAAAAATTCCAGCTTCAACCCGGCAGCAATTAAGGCATTCAATATATCGCTGATGCTGTGATTCCAGTTGTATTCTCTTCCTTTAATATCAGCGTTCCTGTCTGTATAGGTTCCCTGGTTTTCAGTAATTATCACTTCCTGGTTGTTATACGCATATTTAATATGTGTAAAATCATCGTCAAACATCCATAGCACCGGGTGAAAATCTGCTATATAAAAAAATCCCCCCGGTTTCAATCGCTCTGCAATTATATTAGCCCAGGATTTTAAATCCGGCAGCCAGCCAATTGTTCCGTAAGAAGTAAAAACTATATCAAACTGTTCTTTCACAAATTCAGAGGTATCATAAACATTGCAGCAAACAAAATTTGCATCCAGTTTCAATTCTTTATTTATTTCTTGAGCAAGTTTTATTGCATCATCACTTAAATCAACACCTGTACATTTTGCACCGAGGCGGCACCAGTTCAATGTATCCATTCCAAAATGACATTGCAGGTGCAGCATAGATTTACTTTTTACATCTCCAATTTCGGCGAGTTCAATCGGGGTAAGTACATTTTCCCCCTCTTTGAATGCAGTGAGGTTATAGAAATCTGAATTTTTATGAATAGCCGTACGCTGATTCCAGAGAGCTTTGTTTGCCTCGAAGTATTCGTTATGATTTTCCATTGATTAAAAATAAAAAAAAGGAAGCTTGTTGGCTCCCTTACGTGATTTTTTTCTGCAGGAAAAAATTATTGTTTAATCACTTTTGTTACAGAAAGCCTGTTACCTTGTCTTACTTCAACAATATACATACCGGCAACAAATGTTTCGCCAAAACGGTATGATTTGGAAGCAGGCCCTTTGTTTATATACAATTGCTTACCGCTGATATCAATTACTCTTACTGTAATTTCAGCATTGCTTGCTGACTGAGCCTGTAAAGTGAAAAAATTTTCAGTTGGAACAGGCCAGATTTTTACTCTTAAGCCATCCTTTGATTGTGCCACTTCTGCAATTATGTTCATGGAAGTACTTCCTGTATTAACTATTGGCGCTACACAGTTTGGTGTACACTTGCCCATAAAATCTCCATGAGCAATATGATCTGCTACGGCCGATTCATCCACACAAATGGTGACGCATGGATTCTTTGTGCTGCTGGTCCGATGGCAGAGTGTAACCTTTGATAACCCACTGCTCCCGGCAAAACAACGTACATCTTCTGCATCAATATTTGTTGTACAAATAACTACACATCCGTTGGCATCAGTAATAGTTGCTGTAATTTGTGCATCCTGCATAAGAGTTACGTTAACTGAATAGAAGCCGCCTGCCATTACTACTCCCGTAGAAACAGGGATTAAACCCGGGCCCGATGAAGGACATGTATTATTAATAGTAGTGCCGCTTGCACCTGTCCATACTTCATCGCCGGAACTGGTGATAACATTACAATTCAGCGGACGGTTCATAGTAAATGAAACTGTATAAGGTGCCACTCCTCCTGAAGGAGTGGCTTTAATTGTTGCAGTTTGATCTCCTGTATAACCAAAATAAAGAACATAATTGTTACTTGAACAGGTGGCAACCAATGCTTCCGGCTGTGTGATGGTTACACTTGTATTAGCCGTGCAGCCATTTGCATCCGTCACGGTAAAACTATAGGCGCCTGCAGACCTGATAAACGTTCCGGTTCCTGTATATGGTGCGGTTCCGCCTGTTACATTTACATTTACAGTTGAAGAACCACCATTGCAAAGTATTGTGGTAGCACTTGAAGATGCTGATAAGGCAGCTGCTCTTGTAACAGTAAATGAGCAAGTGGTTTGATTACCCACTGCATCAGTAGCAGTATATGTGATTGTTGTAGTCGTACCATTTGAAAATGATGAACCCGGTGGCGGGCCTGCTGTTCTCACTACACTGACTCCGTTACAATTATCAGAAGCTGTTGGCTCTGTCCATGTTGCTGTGCTTATACAAGCAGACAATGAAATATTTGCAGAACATGATGTAAAGTTTGGAGCTGTGATATCATTCACAATCACAGTTTGATTTTGTGTTGATGTGTTTCCGTTACCATCATCATATGTCCAATGAACAGTGTAAGTGCCTTCAGCATTATATGATGTCGGATCAGATGTTGTGGCTGTAATTGTTCCTGCGCAATTATCCGTTGCAGTCGGTGCAGTTACCGTTGCAGAACATTGGCCAGTCTCTGTTGAAAGTATTGCTACATTCGGAACAGGAGCAATGTCATCATCCACAATCACGGTTTGATTTTGTGTCGATGTATTTCCATTACCATCATCATAAGTCCAATGAACAGTATAAGTGCCTTGTGTATTATAAGATGTCGGGTCTGTTGTTGTGGCTGTAATTGTTCCTGCACAATTATCCGTTGCAGTCGGGGCTGTTACTGTTGCTGAACATTGGCCGGTTATGGTTGGTAGTGTTGAAACAGGTGGAACAGGTGCAATAATATCGTTACTTATTGCTCCCGGGGATACCCAAACCGGACCATTGGAAAGAACTCCATGGTTATTGTTTCCTGATGCATCTACTGTTACAAGATCAACGCCTTCATTAAAACCCCAGTACCCAGCAAGATTAACATAGTTCGGGTGCAAGGAAGTAAGCGTTATATTTTTCCATTGCTGAATATTGGTTTGAGATAAAGCTGTGTTCCATATCCGGACTTCATCCATTTTTCCCCTGAAGCTATACGGACCGCTTATCTGTTCTTTCCAGTCGCCAAATACTGTTGTGTAAGATGCAGGAGTTCCTACACCAGTATACGAATCAGATCCTTCTAAAATTCCATTGATGTATAATTTCATTCCACCGGAACCCCAGGTAGCTGCAATATGATTCCACTGCCCCGCCACAAGCAACGTAGTACTTGAAGCGGTATGCCAGGCGAAAAAATTATCATTCTGATTGAAGTCAACCATACCATTGCTTCTTATAACTAACCATATTCCAATGGTGCCTGTGGTTTTGGATCTGGATATTAATGCCTGGTCTCCCCCGAGTGCTGATGTATTGACCCATGCTTCTATTGTTCCATTGGATGATGATGTAAGGCTGGCATTATTTGTTTCGATATAGTCATTTACCCCATCAAACTGTATTGCATTGCCTGCACATGTTATACTCTGTGGCTGACTACATACAGGCGCCTGCGAAGAAATCCAAAGAGGGCTGTTGGTCAATGTACCTGTATTACCATTTGCAGATGCATCCGAAGTTGTGAAGCCAGCATTTTCATCAAATTTCCAGTAAGCCGCAAGATTTGCATAGTTAGGATGTGATGCTGTAACAGTTTTGTTTTTCCATTGCTGAATTGTTGTGCCGTTTAAAACAGTATTCCATAGTCTCAGCTCATCAAGCTGTCCCGGGAATGAGGCCGCCCCGCTACGTGAGCCAATTAAAAACGGCTGATTATTGGCAACAATGGAATTTGTAGCGTTTGTATTTGTGGTATTCAGTACCCCATCAATGTATAATTTTAAAGTATTCGCGGCATCATCAAATGTCCCTGCAAGGTGGTGCCAGTTGTTATCATTGATTGTAATGGAGCTTTGTATATAACTGGCTGTACTTATCGAGCTTATGAAAAAAAGAATATTCCCATTAAATGTCTGGAAACCGTAATTCGTATTATTGTTACTTTTTTCAATAATAACAGTGTTACTAAAAGTTGTTGTTTTAACCCACAGTTCAGCCGTGAATTGTGTAGTAAAATTGATTGATGGGTTATCCGGAACTATAACATAGTCATTTACGCCATCAAACTGCAATGTTTTGCCGGAGCACTGAGAAAAAACAAATTGGTTGCAAACTGATACAACCAGCAGAAGCAATAAATACCTTTTCATAACAATAGTTTTTAAAAAAAAGAATGGTGGCTTATACAGGTGTTATGGATTTATTGTAGAAATAAAAATTGGTGGAGTTAAAAATAGAATTAGCTACTGTGAAAAAAAATGTGAAAAAAGTAGTAGTTATTTTTCCCGGTATTCCTTTCCTGCCTTATTGATATAAAAAGGGAATTCATCATCCGCTGTAAGACCTACTTCAGCTATACCATTTTCAAAATCCAGGGCGTAATAATATTTAGCAGATATTACCAGTTTTCCGGATTTATCAATATATCCATATTTACCCTTTAGTTTAACAGCTGCCATTCCTTCTTTAAATCTCTGCACCTCCTCATATATACACGGAATGATTAGTTTTCCATTTTTATCAATGTACCCCCACCTACCGTTCATTTTAATTCCGACCGGGCCATCATGAAATAAATTCGACATGTCTTCATATTCACTCAGGCTCGAGAATTTCACAGAACCCACTGCTTGACCTTTTTTATCGATCAAACTCCATTTCCCGTTTTGTTTGACAAAAACGATCCCGCCGGTAAAACCGTTATTTCTAATGATAGAATCATAGCGGACTGGAATTACTTCTTTTCCAGAGCTGTCAATAAATCCCCATTTATAGCTTGCAATAAATCCCAATTTATTATAGACGCTTACTGCCGCAAGACCTTCTGAAAAAGGCCAAACTTCTTCATATGTCTTATAAAAGATTTCTTTACCTGATGGATCGACACAGATCCATTTATTGACATTTCCAACCAGAAAATTTTTTCCAAAAGTCTTCACTACATTATGTTCCGTATGTTCCGGGCTGACTATTTCTTTTCCTGTTTTATCTATTACACCCATTTTCCCATTTTTTGAAACAATTATATAGCCGTTTTCACCATAACTACCATAATCATATATGGGCTTTACAATTATTTTTCCTGATTTATCAATATATCCCCATTTACCATTTTGCATAAAGGCTGCTATGCCTTCATTAAAACTTCTGGTATCATCAAATTGAAAAGGGATGACCAGTTTACCGGAGCGGTCAATATATCCTTGCTTATTATTTTCGTTTCGTACCTGAGCCAATCCCTCTTTGAAAGTAGAATAAGGATAATCTGAAAGTACAATAGGGCTGTAAATTATTGCAGCCTGTTTTAAAAGATTACCCTGCCTGTCAATAAAAGTCCATTTACCTTTAAATTTTACCAAAGCAAAACCTTCTGAGAATTCTGATACCTTTTCATAAACGGGGTTAATCATTGTATCTCCCGAAACATTGATGAATCCAAACTTTGAAACTCCCTCATCATCCTTTTTCTCAATCTTAAGCATACCATCAAGAAATGTAAACTGCTCAGGAAGATTAACGGGCCCCAGGTCTGCAAGTTTTGGAAGCAGCTGCATCGTAACGGGGTCAACAAATACATATCCTTTATGCTTCTTCGGATATGGCACAAATGCTTGTGCAGACGCTTTATAAATTGCTACAACAAAAAGCAAAAAGAAAATTTTTCTCATACAGATCCTGTTTAGATGCAGGTAAGCTAAGTTGCTATCTTAATCCTGAATTAAAAATGTGAAAAAAGTAGTACCCTTATTATGAAATAACCTGGCATATTACTACTACTTTTTTCACATTCTCATTTTCAGTTTCAAAAATTATCTTCACCATGATTGTTTATTTTTGATTAATTTATAAAAACTGAACACATGAAGAATATTTTCTTGTTGTTGCTCTTATTTGCAATTAATAAGGCTTGCAGTGCCCAGCGCATTTATATCTGTAAGTCACATAAGCAAAACGGTGAACCCATTGGACAACTAACAACAGGTTACTGGTCAGCAAAATTTGCCGGAAGCGACATGGAAATATTGTGCACCTTAGATAAAAATAAGCGTTTTAAAAAGGGGCTGGTTTTATACTTTATGGTTGAAGAATTAGCTGAAAATGGCAAGTATGAAATAGTTCTAAATTCAAATGATTATGAAGTAGGCCCGGATACATATTGGGCGGTATGGAAAAATCCTCCAGCCATTAATTTTTCAGGACATTATAGAATTTCCGCTATAATTACTGGTGGTAATATTATCGAAAGGATTATGATTGCCGTAACATACTTCTATTTTGCTGACGAAAACTCGGAATGGAATCCGGCACAAAAAGACAATCTGCCATATACAGATTACAAAGATGCTGGCATAACTATTGGCAAATCTATAGATACGATCGAAGGATTTGTTCCTGAAAGCGAAGTTGGTTATTATACTAAACAAAAAAACCAAAATGTGGTAACTATGGGATTTGTAATCAGAACCGGTAAGATCATGCGAACAAATAGTTTGCATGTTTATTTTTATCATGATGAGGAAGGAACCTATCAACCTGTTGATACGATGGATTTTTATGTAATGCCTTTACGTGACTGGGCCGGGTTTTATTGTAATTTTCAACAGCCTGGCAATTATAAATTGAAAATATTTAACGATGCAAACGTGTTTATAAAAGAATATGATTTTGGGATAAAAGAGTTTTAATCTATTCTTATTCCCGCTTTTCTTAATGCTTCGCTGCGGTTATGTGCATGTAGCTTTTCATAAATATTGCGGATATGTGTACGAACTGTTTCCAAAGAAATAAAAAGTTTATCAGCAATTTCTTTGTACCGGTATCCTTTTGCAAGCCAGTCCAGTACATCTTTTTCACGAAGTGATAAACTTTCGGTTGCATTTACCACAGGTACTGTTTGCTGAAATGCTTCTACTACCATTCTTGCAATTTGTCCGCTCATCGGGCTTGCACCTTTACTTAAATCAGTTAATGCTTCAATTAGTTTATCAGCAGGTATATTTTTGAGAACATAGCCAGATGCGCCGGCTTTTAATGCTTTGAATACTTTATCCGCATCATCATACACACTAAGCACCATAAATTGTATATCGGGCCTCAGCGGTTTCAGCCAGGAAATAAAATCAATACCACTTTTGCCCGGAAGCTGAATATCAGTTAAAACAATTTCAACCTGATTGCCCAACCCTTCTGTAAAATAATCTTCTGCTTCCTCTTCTGATGCAAATAAAGCTTTCAGATCAAACTTGCCGCTTCCGCTGATCAGCGCAGTAAGATAGTTGCGGATCTTTTCATCATCTTCAATAATAACTACCGGGGTCATATTTACAAATGTAGACGATTGCATAGTTTATCTGAATGTGAAAAAAGTAGTACTGGTTTTTAAAAGTGAATCCAGTAATTCACCTGTGTGCCATTGCCATTTTGCGAATTCCATTCAATTCCACCATTAATATCTTTCATTCTTTGCTGCATGTTTCTGAGCCCATTGGCGCCGGCCCGTTTTTTTGTGTCATTTATACCTTTTCCATTGTCTGTCACGGTAAATTTTAATTTACCGCCTGCGGTATCAGAACTGAGTTCTATCCGGGAGGCCCCGGAATGTTTGAGTGAATTATTCAACGCTTCTTTAGTAACTAAAAAAAGATTGCGCCGTTGTTCATTGCTCAGTTTTACATCCGGCACTAAATCAGGGAATAAAATTTTGTACTCGACATCCAAAGGTTCAAAATAATGTTGTGTCTGTTCTCGCAAATAAGCCAGCAAATCTTCCAGTTTATCATTATGTGGGTTCAGTGTCCAGATTATCTCACTCATACTTTCCACCAGTTGCCTTGTACTGTCAGCAATTTCATTTACATCCTGCTTTGTTTTTTCATCTAATTGTTTTTGCGTATGCATCAGTTCCGTCATCAGTGCAATTCGTGTAAGGCCGCTTCCGATTTCATCATGCATGTCTTTGCTGATGCGGTTTCGTTCTGCTTCCACAGCTTGTTGTTTTTCAAGCAATCTTATTTTTTCTTTCAACCGGTTTTGGGAAATATATCTGGTAACGATTACAATAACTCCGATCAATATTAACCCGGTTAAGGAGTAGAACCACCATCTCTTCCAGAACGGAGCCTGTATATTTATTTTCACCTGCACTTCTTTTTCACTCCATACACCTGATCCATTTGCCGCTTTGATTCGAAATATATAATGGCCCGGTGGAAGGGCATTGTATCTTACCTCATTTAAAGTGCCACTGTAATACCAGTCTTTATCCAGGTTCTCCATTTTATAAGCATACGAAACATTGGCTGGGTTTAAATATTCAATACCCCTGAAGCGGAAATAAAGATTGTTTTTAATATATGGAAGAGAAAGTTCAGTGATAAATTCTGCAGCTACTGAAGAATCAGCTTTTTCTTCATTCACTTTAATATCCAGTAAACGGATAATGGGTTTATTGTGGTTTGGATTCACTTCACCGGGCTTGAACCAACTAAGACCCTTTGTTGTTCCAAAATAAAAATTCCCGCTTGGCCCTTTATGAAATGCCCCTGTGTTGAATTCATTATCGGGCAGCCCGTCGCTGCTTGAATAATTAACAAAGGAAAGCCGGGGAAGCACTTCATTTTTTTTCCAGGTTACTGTTGCTTTTGATAAACCTTTGTTGGTGCTTATCCATAATTCATTTTCGTTCATGAGGCTGCCATACACATAGCTGTTTCCCAATCCATCTGCTTCTGTAAATATTTTGTATTGGTTTGTGGGTATATGTAATGCAATCAATCCGCTTAATGTAGATATCCAGTTTATGTGATGAAGCTCATCATAATAAAAAGATTTGATGCCCATTTTTGCAAATTGTATTGCACTTCCGTCATATGGTTGGTTACTTATTAATTGCCCTATTCCACCCCCATCAAAGCCAATCCAGGTTTCATGTTCATTTTTTATCCATAGATCGGAAATTTTGGGCTGGCTTATTTCTTTATTATGCGTGAATAAATAGCTGCCTTCTTTTTTTTCCAGGACGTATAACCCTTTTGTTGTTCCTAAAAGCCATTTATTATTACCCTGCATAAAGCAGGTTGCTGCATTTACAGAATTCAGCGATTCTTGAGGTGTTGGTATCTTCAGAAGTTTAAAATCTTTTTTTTCTTTTTCTCTTACTATTAAATACCCAGCATATCCTATCCATAGATTACCAGCGGAATCCTCTTTAATAAAAGAAACGGTTTTTTCAAACTCGTTTTTTATTTTAATATCAGGAAAACTCAGTTGCGTTGCGTGCCTGTTTTTTTTATCAAACAGCATCACACCTTTTGTATATACTCCAAGCCAAACCTTGTCATTTTCATCCTCATAAATTGCATTGATGAAAAAATCCCGTTTATCTTTTTTATTGCTTGCTGCCGGAAAAGAGTTGAACCCGGAATAGTTCATTCTGGTACGCAATAACCCCAACACATCGCTGCCCACCCAAAGTGTTCTGTTTTCGTCGGCAAAAAAACAATACACCGGGTATTGAATACTTCCGGGATTATCCTCGTTTATATTTCCCCTGCATTGAAAATTTGATGACTGCTTTTGTTTGCAAAACACATTGCCGCTTATATCACCTGCCCATATGTTATTATTTTTATCAGCATACAAAGCACTTATGTTTGCTGTCACTGAGTTTGTGTTTTCATTTTTCAGTTCTGCTTTAGCGGAGCGGTTATTTTTTATATCAAAATAAATTATCCCGTTGCCCGAGGAGATAAAAACTGTATCAGCAGAAAAGGCTGTCCTATATGAATTGGGTACTGCAAGTTCATATCGCCACTGATGATTGCGGATATGAAATGAATACAATCCGTTGCTGCCTGCAAACCAGATTCTCTCTTTTCCATCATAGGCACCGGCAGCCTGAATGAAAATCTGGTTTCCGTTATTATCGGTTGGTAAGGCATAGACTGTATGATGTTTATTAAGCCTGTTATACTCCACAACACCAAAACTGCCATTGGCAAACCAGAATTGATTATCTTTTTGCAGTAGTGGTTCGGCTGAAAGACCTAAGGATTTTCCACTGGCAGAATCTCTAAAATAATAATCATGGAAATATCCCTTCTTCTTATTTAGCTCAAATAATGTTAACTCAGATGAAAACAATAATTCACCATTGTCATCTTCCATAAATCCTGTTCGGATAAACCTTCCTTTTAATTTTCCTGTTTCATCAATCGCCGATGGTTTATATATTTTCATTTCCACGCCATCATACCGGTTGAGTCCATCCGCCGTTCCAATCCACATAAATCCATCTCTGTCTTTTGTAATAGAGTAAACAGTATTCTGTGAAAGCCCTTCGATTCTTTCAAAATGAAGGAGGTTGTTTTCCTGTGCATACAATACAGGGCTGATTAACATAAACCATAAAAAAAAATGGCGGTGCATAAATCAGTATTACTGTATTAAGATAAAGTAATAATGATTTAAAACAAAAATCCCGTCCGGCAAAATGCAGAACGGAATTTACTATTATTAAATATGATATTTCTTATCCTAACGCCACTCTCTTAAACTCAGTAACTTTCACATCTCCATTTTCTTTCAAGTAATCACCAACTGATTTGCTTGCATCTTTTACAAATGGCTGCGCTGTCAACGTTTGTTCTTTAAAGAATGCTCCCATTTTACCTTCTGCAATTTTTGCCAGCATTTCATCTGGTTTGCCTGCCATTTTCGGGTCCTGCTTCATCAGTTCCATAATGATATCTTTTTCACGGGCAATAACGCTTGCGGGTACACTTGCTGCATCTACGGCTACAGGATTTAATGCGGCAATCTGCATGGCTACATCTTTGCCTGCTTCAGCTGCATCTTTATTTAAACCAACCAATACACCAATACGGTTAGCACCATGAATATAAGATGCTACATAATCAGCATCGATTCTTTCAAATTTTGTAACGCCGATTTTTTCGCCGATGCTGGCCAGTTTATCATTTACCATATCTGTTACAGTAGCATGTGGCGCTTTGGCCTGCATTAATTCATCCAGGCTTTTTACATTATATGCAATTGCTGCATCAGCAATACTTGTTGCGAACGCAACGAAGTCTGCATTCTTGCTTACGAAATCAGTTTCGCAGCTAACACATACCACGATGCCTGTTTTATGATCATCTGTTGTTTTAGCAATCACGGCGCCTTCTTTTGCTTCACGGTCGCTGCGTTTGGCTGCTACTTTTTGTCCTTGTTTTCTTAACCAGTCAATGGCTGCTTCAAAATCACCATTGGTTTCTGTTAATGCCTTGCGGCAATCCATCATGCCGGCGCCTGTGGCCTGGCGAAGTTTATTGATATCCTGTGCACTTATTGCAACTGTACTCATTGTAAAAATATTTTACCCCAAACCCCTAAATGGGTTTTAGGAAGTTTATAATTATTTGTACTCTGTTTTTATCAGAGATCAAAATTAAAATTCATTGATTTAATCTATCATCTAAAGAGCTTTCAATATTAAGAAGAGTGTTCTACCAAAGTCCTCCCTTTAAGGAGACAGAGAGTAATTATCTTCTTGGGCCACCCGGGCCTCTGCCACCACCACCGCCGCCGCCTTGTGTTCTGCGTCTCGGGCCACCGCCGCCTGGTCCGCCTGCGCCACGGGTTTTACCACCACGTCCGCTTTCTGCTTCTGCTTCAGCAAGAAGTTTAGCAGCTTTTCTTTCGTTCTCATCATTACCGGTTGTATCCTCTGTTTCTTCATCTTTAGCTGCCTGGCGTTCTGCTAATCCTTCTGCAATGGCAGCAGTAATATATTGAGTAATGATAGCAATTGATTTTGTAGCATCATCATTTGCCGGTACAGCATAATCAACTTTGTTCGGGTCGCAGTTTGTATCTACTACACCAAATGTTGCTACACCAAGACGTTTTGCTTCTGCCAGTGCAATATGTTCATGACCGATATCTACAATGAATAAAGCTGTTGGTATACGGCTCAGTTGAGCAATACCACCCAATACTTTTTCCATTTTATCTTTATCACGGCTTAGTGTAAGGCGTTCTTTTTTTGTAATGCTGTCAAAAGAACCATCATTCAGCATTTTATCAATGCTCTGCATTTTCTTTACACTTTTACGTACGGTATTGAAGTTTGTAAGCATACCGCCTAACCAGCGTTCAGTTACATACGGCATATTTACTTTCTGTGCGCATTCAGTTACTATATCTTTTGCCTGCTTTTTAGTTCCAACAAAAAGTATCTTTTTTCCACTGCGTGCAATTTGTTTTAATGCAGCCGCAGTTTCTTGCAGGCACTCTGAAGTTTTGTTCAGGTCAATGATATGAATACCTTTCTTTTCAGCAAAGATGTAAGGAAGCATCTTGGGGTTCCATTTCTTGCGCAGGTGACCAAAGTGTACACCGGCTTCAAGAAGTTGCTGCTGAAGTGAAGTGTTATTTTCCATTTTTTTGAGCTTTTAGCTATTAGCTGTGAGCCTTTAGCCTGTTAAAAATTAAATTATTTGCTTTCCATTTGCTAATAGCTAAGGGCTAAAAGCTAACGGCTTTATATTAACGTTTGCTGAACTGGAAGCTTCTTCTTGCTTTTTTATGACCAAATTTCTTACGTTCAACAGAACGTGGGTCACGTTTTAAAAGGCCTGCAGCTTTTAGTGCTGGTCTGAATTCAGGATTCATCTCCACCAATATGCGGGAAATACCCAGCATAGCAGATTCAGCTTGTCCCTTTACGCCACCACCGGTAGCATTGATTTTTATATCATACTTATCAGCAACCTCCACAGTCATCAATGGGCGGGTTACCTGATTTTGTAAATACACTAATGAAAAATATTTCTTGTAGTCTTTATCGTTTACTGTAATCTTTCCGCTTCCTTTAGAAAGGAAAACACGGGTTACAGCTTCTTTACGACGACCAACTCCGGTTTTTTGTTTTTCCATTTTATTTTAGCTTTTAGCTTTTAGCTACTAGCTTTTAGCTTACCGCTAATGGCTAACAGCTAATGGCTGTTTTTTAGAATTTTAATTCTTTTGGTTGTTGTGCACTATGCTGATGTTCTGCACCTGCATACACAAAAAGTTTTTTATACATCTGCCGTCCAAGCCTGTTTTTAGGAAGCATGCCTTTAACAGCTCTTTCAACCAGTACTTCCGGGCGACGAGCCTGTAAATTTCTTGCAGTTTCTTCTTTTAATCCACCGGGGTATCCGCTGAAATTGTCATACATTTTTTCATCCAGTTTATTCCCGGTAAATCTTACTTTTTCAGCATTGATTACAATTACATAATCGCCTGTATCTACGTGAGGAGTATAGTATGCTTTGGTTTTGCCGCGAAGTACTGCAGCAATTCTTGCACACATACGTCCTACGGTTTGATTAGTACCGTCCACAACATGCCAGTTGCGTTTTACGGTAGCCGCATTTGCGTGTTTTGTAGTGAAATGTTGTTTGCTCATTTTTCGTTTTTGTTTGTGGCTGCCGCCATCCCGGCTGCCTGTTTTTT
>Ga0062383_10000225_pt1 | contig 14102 bp, 14 predicted proteins | sample DOMMetBare3Fresh_FD_59508 | JGI IMG/M metagenome (GOLD analysis project Ga0062383, IMG submission 59508) | Wetland sediment microbial communities from St. Louis River estuary, USA, under dissolved organic matter induced mercury methylation -... | ecosystem: Environmental > Aquatic > Freshwater... | reverse complement strand
TAACCCCACAACAGGAAATACCTCCATCAGTTCTCTCTATCACCCAGCTGTGCTGTTGTATGAAGAGGTTTCCACTCTCTACTACTGTTGGCGGTATGTAATCCAGATCGTCAATGAACCAAAATTCCCGCATGCGGGAATTTTGAGCTAACATGTTGATTTATAACAATTCATGTCGAAAAATAGCCCAAATATTTCTGCCTCATATTTTACCTGAAATTGCTACAACAAACCGTTATTACATCACTTTCTACTTGTGGCTGGATCTAGACATCATTTCCATTTGCTACCGGCACTCAGTTGGGTGACATCAAGGGGTAATACGGGCTGGTGACCATTGTCCGACGGCTTATTACACGTACCGTACCAAAATCGGATTTGCCCGGCCCCAGGGATCAGGTGTTCCGCTATCATGACAACAAAACAGCTTTAAAACCGGCTGGTTGAAAGGGTGTGGACGATCTGTGAAAGTTTGAAACGAATGATCAACAGGGGTGGGGCAGGGGGGGAGAGCTGCGGCAAGCGTTTTTGAACTTCAACAACGCGGATCAAGAGTGGCAAGTTTCTTGCCACTTTGTGCGGATCTGTTTGTAAACCATTGATATCTCAATCATGGCAGGTGTAAAAAATCTTTGCACTTGATTATGGCTGCCTGGCAAACGCTGCAATTACGCGCTTGCTGCTGTAAAGATTCTTTCCAGTAGCGTGGAGTGCGGGGGGAAGTTACTCAATGTTGCGGCTACTCCGTACGGATTGATTTGCGCGGTAATTGCCACCCCTTGAGAATGGCGGCACAACGGATGGTGATGATGATCACGGCACTGACCACCAGCGCGGGTGTTTGCGGCATATGCAGATAATGCATGATGGTCAGGATGGCGCAGCCGACAATACAGGCCGAGGCATAGATCTCCCGTTGCAGGATCAGAGGGATTTCGTTGCAGAGCACATCACGCACCAGACCGCCACAGGTGGCGGTCATCATCCCCATAATGATTGCTCCCATGAAACCGAGGTTGAAGGTCAACCCCTTGGTGGTGCCGATAACCGCAAAGGTCCCGAGACCGAGGGCGTCCAGCATCAGCATCAACTTTTTCTGCCCTTCAAAATGCCCTGGGGCAAGAAACACCAGCACCGATGTGCCGACTGCCAGATAGAGATACAACTCGTTTTTGAAGCAGAACGGTGGCAGGTCATTCATCAGCATGTCCCGCAGGACACCACCACCGGTGGCGGTGACGATGCCGAGCATGATGACTCCCAGCAGATCCATCTGTTTGCGAATACCGGTCAAGGCGCCGGAAGCGGCAAAAGCAACCGTACCGAGCAGATCGAGAAAATAGAGCATGGTGGTGGTGAGTCTCCTTTGTACAGTTGAGCGTGGTGCGACAGATTACCACACGAAAAACAGCGAAACAACCAGAGATCGCCCATCAATGCGGTTGTAGCCATAAAATCAGACTTGCACAATTCGGGCAGAGCGTGTAAATCATGTACTCTTGTCAACCGCGTGCAATTTATTGGTTTACAATTGATGGGACGAGGTAATGGAAACGATCAGTCAACAGTTGGAAAAGTTGCGTAATCAGGGGTTATACCGTGCGACCCGTCTGATCAAGGGGATGCAGCAGGCAACCGTGGAGATGGACGGGAAGCAGGTGCTGCTGCTCTGCTCCAACAATTACCTCGGGCTGGCCGATCACCCGCTGATGATCGAAGGGACGATCCGGGCGGTGGAACGCTTTGGTACCTCCAGCGGCGCCTCGCGCCTGGTCTCCGGCACCATGGAGCTGCATGAGGAGTTGGAACGGGCGCTGGCGACGTTTAAAAACAGCGAGTCGGCCTTGCTGTTCAACAGTGGCCATGCCGCCAATACGGGGGTGATTCCGGCGCTGGTTGGACGTGGGGACCTGATTTTTTCCGATCGCCTGAACCATGCCAGCATCGTTGATGGAGCGCTGCTCTCCGGCGCCCGGCTGATCCGCTATCCCCACAACGATATGCTGAAGCTGCAAAAACTGCTGGAACAACACCGGGGCGGGGGGCGCACCCTGATCGTCAGTGATGGTGTTTTCAGCATGGATGGTGATTACGCCGACGTAGGGGAGCTGGTACGGCTGAAACAGGAATATGGCGCCTTGCTGATGATTGATGATGCCCATGGCAGCGGAGTGTTGGGCGAAACGGGGCGGGGTACGGCAGAACTGTGCGGGGTTGCCGATCAGGTAGATATCCAGATGGGAACGCTTGGCAAGGCTTTCGGCAGTTTCGGCGCCTATGTGGCGGTTACCGCCGAGCTGCGGGAGCTGCTGGTCAATCGGGCGCGCAGCTTTATCTTTTCCACCTCCTTGCCTCCGGCGGTGCTGGGAGCATCCCTGGCGGCGCTGACCATCATTACCTCGGCCGAAGGGAAGCGGCTGCGGCAGCAGTTGCTCCGTAATGCCGCTTATTTTCGTAACGGTCTGACAGCGGCCGGTTTCCGCATACCGGCAGGATCGACCCAGATTGTTCCGATCATGGTCGGCCCGACCGAAACCACCATGCTTTTTTCGCAGCAGCTGCTGGAGGCGGGGTTCTTCGTGCAGGGGATTCGTCCCCCCACGGTCCCTGCCGGGAGCAGCCGCCTGCGCTGTACGGTCATGGCAACCCATAGCGAGCAGCAGCTCGACCTCGCCCTGAAATGCCTGGTGGCAACCGGCCAGCGTCTGGGAGTTCTGCCGTGCCGTGGCTAGAACTTTCTGACAAGAGCAGGCTCTGGTACCAGGAACGGGGTCATGGTCAGCCGCTGCTCCTGATCCATGGCTGGTGCCAGGCAGCGACGATCTGGGAATGGCAGCTGGAAGATCTTGCCGACCGATTCAGGGTAATTGCCCTCGATCTCCCCGGCCATGGCAGATCGACACTTGGCGCCGACGGTTTTACGCTCAACTCAGCCGCCCGGTGGGTGTCGCAGCTATGTGATGCCCTCGATCTGCGGCACCTGCTGCTGCTCGGCTGGTCGTTGGGTGGCGCAGTGGCGCTGGAAACGCTCCCTTTGATCGCCGGGCGCTGTGCCGGTATGATTCTGACCGGTTATACTCCCCGTTTCACCACCGCCGGCGATTGGATCGCTGCCCATCCGTTGCAGGAAGTCGAGGGGATGGGACGCTTGATGCGAAAACATCCGCAGCACACCAGGGAGCGTTTCATGGAACGGATGTTTACCGACACGGAGCAGCGTGACCCCGCTTTCACCGATTCTGTCGCTCCGCTCCTGGCACAGGTTGCAGAACCTGACATTGCAGCTGCTCTGCAAGGACTCAAGATTCTGGCTGAAAATGACCAGCGTGACCGGCTGGAGGAGTTTCGATTGCCGTGTCTGATACTGCAGGGGGAGGGGGATACCATTTGCCCCGCGCCGGTGGCATCGTATCTGGCCAGCAAACTGCCGGAGGCAGAATTAGTACAATTTGCGGGGTGTGGCCATGCCCCGTTTTTAACCCGCCGCTCTGAATTTAACGGCAGTATTACACGTTTTGCCGGGAGGATATGTGGTAATCAGGAGTGAGAGAACAAGAATAGCCGATTCATTTGGCCGTCAGGCCAGCGAGTATGACCGCTATGCCCAGGTACAGAAACGGGTGATCCGGCAGATGTTGCAGATGGTGGCAAGTCATGCCGCACAAGCGCCGGCTGCGATTCTCGATGTGGGATGCGGCACCGGGGAGCTGCTTTCCCTGCTGCATGACCGTTATGGCTCGGCGGAGCTGGCAGGGGTCGATCTGGCGGAAAACATGCTTGTTCAGGCCCGTGAACGGCTGGGGGAAGGGGCCTTGCTGGTGGCCGGTGATGCGGAGGATCTTCCCTTTGGCGATGCCACCTTTGACCTGGTTGTTTCCACCTCCACCTTGCAATGGCTCGACACGCTGACTCATTTTCTGGATCAGGCATATCGGGTCATGCAACCGGGGGGGATGCTGTGCGCCGCCTTTTTTGCCGGCTCAACCCTCGCTGAATTGCACGACTGTTATCGCAAGGTAATGGAAACGCACACTGTCATGCCGGAGCAGCAGCCCGGCCGGTTGCATCGTTTTCACACCTTTGATGAGGTTATGGCGGTGTTGCAGGAGTCTCGTTTTGAACAGGTTGTGGTGTCAGCCGAACAGGAAACGGAATATTATTCCGACTTGAAAGATCTGCTCCGTTCCATCAAACGGATTGGAGCTGGTGGGTCAGCCCTTGCCGGGCACTCGCGTGCCGGTTTGGGGTGGCGGGGAATCTTGAATGAGATGTCACAACAGTACCGTGAACTGCATGCCAGAGATGGGAAAATACCCGCCAACTACGAAGTATTCTATCTGGTGGCGAGGAAGTAAGGTCTCACTGTTTCGGGAGTCCTCTTGGCTGAGCTGGTTGCGGTTCAGCAGGAGGACCACGATGTTTCGACTTCGGTGTTACCATGCATGCTGACGTGATGGTATTCCAGATCAGGAATGGTGGAATTAACTGATCGCTTCAATTATTTTTTGGGCAACAGGATTGGTGACACTGTAGTGAACTTCAACCCCTTCCCGTTTACCGGTAATAATTCCCTTGTTTTTCAGTAATGCCAGATGTTGTGAAACCGTTGCCTGGGGGAGACCGAGACATTCCCAGATATGTTTGACATTGCATTCCCGCGTGCAGAGTCCTGCCACAATCTTGAGACGGATCGGATGTCCGAGAACCTTGAGAATTTCTGCTTCCGTCACAAACTGGCGATCTTTGTTGTAATCCATAGGGTGGCATCCTTTATTTTTCAAAAACTATATATATAGATTACCATGACGTCAATCAAAATGTCCGGCAGGTTGATGTCATGTAATGATGCAGGTGTCTATTGGGGGAAGATTTCCTCTGCCAGATGGCAGGCGGTATGGTGATGGTCGGCGATGCTGCGTAATGGGGGGACTGTCTCCCGGCAGATCTCCCGTGCATAGCGGCAGCGGGGATGAAAGCGGCAGCCGCCCGGAATGGCGAGCGGCGAGGGGAGGTCATCAACCAGGATCAGCGGCTTGCGCTCCTGTTTGGCACGCATGGTCGGGATGGCTGCCAGGAGAGCTTCGGTGTAGGGGTGCTGACAACGGGCAAAGAGTTCGTTGGCCGGAGCTTCCTCGACGATGATTCCCAGGTACATGATCACGATCCGGTCGCACAGGTGACGCAGCACCGAGAGATTGTGGGAAATCAGGATCAGGGAAAGTTGATACTCCGCCTTCATCTGTTGCAACAGGTTGATGATTTGAGCCTGTATGGAAATATCGAGTGCAGAAACCGGTTCATCGGCAATCAACAGCTGTGGCTGGGCTGCCAAAGCCCGTGCAATGCCGATCCGCTGACGTTGACCGCCGGAAAATTCATCGGGAAAGCGCTGAGCCATCTCCGGTTGTAGCCCAACCGTTGTCATCAGCTGCGCTACCTGCCGGCGGCGCTCTTTATCCGGTACACCGGCCAGCAGCAGCGGCTCGGCGATACTGTCTCCGATTCTCATGCGCGGGTTGAGGGAAGAGAAGGGATCCTGAAAAATCATCTGGGTTGTGCGGCGATATTCGGCGTATTCCTGTTTTCCCAAGGATGACAAGGTCTTACCGTGGTAGTACAGCTCACCCCGATCCGGCGCTAAAAGGCCGGCCACAATCTTCCCCAGCGTTGATTTGCCACATCCCGATTCTCCGGCAATCCCCAGAGACTCCCCTGGTTGAAGCTCCAGTGAAATGCCGTCCAGTGCCGTGACAACAGACTGGACACTGGTCTCTGATTTCAGGCGAAATTGCTTGAATATGTCAAGGGCGGCAATGTGTGCTTGTTTATTCATGGCATTTCCAGCAGCGAACGTAATGATCCGGTTCCAGCTCTTCCATGATCGGTGTCATGGTTTGGCATTGGGTGGCTGCCAAGGGACAGCGGTTGTAGAAATCGCATCCCGGGAGATCGGAAGCTGGCGCCGGTTGACCTGCGATGGTGGCGAGCGGTTGGCCGGGGGGGCACATGTCGGGAAGCGATGCCAGCAACCCCCTGGTACAGGGGTGTCGCGGATTTTCCAGCAGTCGCCCGGTGGGCGCCTGCTCCACGATCCGGCCGGCGTACATGACGCAGGTTTTGTCGGAACGTTCGGCCACAACACCAAAATCGTGGGTGATCAGCAGAATCGACATGTGGCGCTCGGCACGCAGGGTGTCGAGTAATTCGAGAATTTGCGCCTGGATGGTGACATCCAGCGCGGTGGTCGGCTCGTCGGCAATCAGCAGATCGGGTGAACAAGCCAGTGCCATGGCAATCATCACCCGTTGGCGCATGCCGCCGCTTAATTGGTGGGGATAATCGCGCAAGCGTTCCCTGGGGGACGGAATCCCGACCTTCCCCAACAGTTCAATCGCTTCTGCGGTCGCCTCGCTGCGTGAAAGCCGGCGGTGCAGCAGCAATGGTTCGGTCAGCTGATCTCCCACCCGCAGCACCGGATTCAGGGAGGTCATCGGTTCCTGAAACACCATGGAAATATGACGGCCGCGAATGGATCGGATCTGCTCATCCGACAGCGTGCAGAGATCCTGACCTTTGAAGATGATGCTGCCGGAGGAGATGATTCCCGGTGGCGGTACCAGGCGCATGATCGAGAGCGCGGTCATCGATTTGCCTGATCCCGATTCACCGACCAGTGCCACGGTTTCTCCGGCCTGAAGGGAAAAGCCGACACCGTTGACAGCCGGACGCAGCTTTCCGTTTTCATCACGGAAATCGGTATGCAGATCCGTAACCGTCAGCAGTGCAGGGTAAGTCGTGGGGGGAATCATCAATGTTGGCAGACCTTTCGCGGTTTTACCGTTGTGCCATGCTTTTTACGTGGCTGTTGTAGCGGAGAGCAAAGTGCGAGGTGGCAATAATGCCGTCTTCGATCAGTTCAATGAAAGGTTCAATGATCTCGGGATCAAACTGGGTACCGGAATTGTCGCGCAGTTCCTGGATGGCGCTATCCAGTGAAAGCCCTTTGCGGTAGGGGCGATTGGTGGTCATGGCGTCAAAGGCGTCAGTGACCGTCAGTATCCGGGATTCAAACAGCAACTGATCTTTATTGATCCGGTTGGGATAGCCGAGACCATCGTAGCGTTCGTGATGCTGACCGATGCAGATCCGCACCTCTTTGAGGAATTCAATCGGTTCCAGGATGTGCATGCCGATACTCGGGTGCTGTTGTAATTCCCGGATATCGTCCGGCGACAATTTACCCTGTTTGTGGAGCAGGGAGAGGTCAACCCCGATTTTACCAATGTCGTGTAAAATGGCTGCCCGTTCCAGCAGTTGCAGGCGGTCCGCCGACAGCCCCAGCCGTTTGCCGAGTTCCAGGCTGTAGTAGGTCACCCGTTCGGAATGTCCACGGGTGTAACTGTCGCTGGTTTCGATGGCAGATACCAGCGCCTGAATGGTGTTGAGGTAGGTCTGTTGCTGCTCGTCATACAAGGTTGCATTCTTGATGGCAATTGAGGCCTGGGTGGCAATGGTACTGAGCATCTCCATTTCTTCGTTGGTAAATGGCGAGCCATCATGTTTGTTGACCAGGCTGATGGTGCCGAGGACTTCATCCTTCAACATCAACGGGACACAGATCACCGATTTGCGTTCGTATCCCAGATCGCTGTAACGATCAAACTGCGGTGTCTGATCAATATCGGCAATCAGGAGTGGCTGGCGATTTCTGATAACCCAGGCAGAAACACCGGAATCGCGCATCGGAATTGTTTTTTGCGGAGCCAGTATCTTGCCATTGGCAATCAGGTTGGTGACGTTGAGTGAATCGCTCTTGCTGTCATAGATGATGATATACCCGATGGAAGCGTGCAGGGTGGTGGTGATGGTGCGGACGATCAGATTGAACAGACGGTCGATATCCATGGTGGAGCTGATTGCCAGCCCGATGGTGTTTAAGGTGGACAGGCGTTCAACCGCCAGCTGCAGGGTGACGTTTTTCTGTTCCAGTTCGCTTGCCAGGTCAATGATCTTGAAGTTGGCCTGCTCAATTTCATCAATCCGTTCTTCCAGAGAAAGATTCAGGTTTTCGATCTCCTTGAGCTGCTCTTCCAGCTGCAGATTCATCTGCTGGGTTTCCTGGTGATGGGCCAGTTTTTCCTGGGTCCGGGCCAGTTCCCGCTCGTGACCGACGGTGGTGACAAGCAGTTTCTTCAGTTGAGCGGTCATGGTTTCAAAGTGCCGTGCCAGGAGATTCATCTCCTTACTGCTGGTAATGGTAACCATGTTGTCGAAATCACCTGACTCCACGGCTTTCATGGCTGTAACCATGGTGCGAATCGGCTTGTCGACGTAGTGGGTCAAAAATATCACGATGGTGGCGATGATCAGAAAGATTATCATCAGGGTGGCAATGATATGATTCTGTTGCTCATGCTGTATATATTGTAGGTAAGGGGTGACGGAAAGCTCTGCTTCCAGAAATCCGATGGTTGTCTGGCTGGCCGGGTGGCATCCCTGACACTCGGGACCGTTCTTGATCCGGGTGTAGCTATCGAACATGTCCTGCTCGCCGGCAACGTTGAAATGGTCCCGTTTCTCGTTGGCCAGCGCCGTCCGTTCTGCCGGAGAAAGGTAGGTTCCTACCTGCAATGGTTTGACGGAATGGAGAATCTTGCCGTTGGTATCAACAATCCGTAATGATTTTATGGTGTCACTGGTTTTGATTGAGCCGAGGATGTTGTTGACTTCCCTGGTGTGACCGAATTTCATGGCAGTCTGGATGTTGTTCAACATGCTGTCAATCAGTATCAGGGAGTTTTGCCGGGCAACTTCTTCCAGCATGGATTTCTGATGGGTATAGTTCAGCCACGATGAAATCGCAATGATGGCGATTACAATGCTTGATATCATGCCGACTATTTTAATTTTAAGTGAGTTCATCGCGGGGTTATAAAATTCCTTGTTTGTCGGTAACTACGTGAAATAACCACCATGTCACGCTTGATCACCACAACACGGGGGGCGCGGGGTGACGAAGAACAGTACTCTCCATGAGCTGATTGATGACTCGAATAGTCGGGAACAACTTCTGCTACATGCTTTTGCGAAGAATGAGATCACAGAACGTGTACGGCATACCGTAGGGCGAATATTCCAATCATGAAATCTTGTAATAAAATCATACAGTAAGTATGCCAAATCGAAATATTGTGCTTGTTTTAATTAAAGGTGGGGTGGTTAATCGTCTTTACGGATGCGAACAACCTGACTGACGCCGGGCATCGCTTCAATCTCACCATCGTTGAGTGTTTCGGTGTCACCGATTACACCAATGATGGTGCGGTTGGCGCCGGTTGACTGATGGATATCAAAGTCGTGGGTAATCAGATATTCCTTGATCTGATCAAGATTTTCTTCGTTGGTATGCTTCTTCATAATAATCAACATGATGCAACATCCCCTTTAAAGTTCTTCCTGATGTGATGTGATCCGTTCCAGTCGGCGTGATTCATCAACGACGCGTTCAAACATCCTGACAATTGCCTCGTCATCCAGCGGTCCCGGGTTGTCTTCCTTCATGCGCGCAAAAATGCGTTTTTCGCGGGTTGGATCAAAAACCGCCAGATTCAGTTTTTTCTTTGCAAAACCTATTTCCAGCGCCAGACGGGCGCGTTCGTTGAAAATCCGGAGGAGCACATCATCCAGCAGATCAATTCGTTTGCGTAATTCGGTAATTTCCACGTCGGTCTCCTGTTGATGAAAACTTCTGTTTAAAACTTCTTTTTGATGAAGGTATCTTTTTTGCCATTAACATCATCCAGTTGCGGATAATCGATGGTGTAATGCAGGCCGCGGGATTCCTTGCGCTGCTGGGCACAATTGATGATCAACTCTGCCACCGTGGCAATGTTACGCAATTCCACCAGATCAGAGGTCAAAAGAAAGTTCCAGTAATATTCATCGATCTCGTCCTGAATCAGCTTGATGCGGCGCATGGCGCGTGCCAGCCGTTTGTCGGAACGGACAATCCCCACGTAGTTCCACATGGTGCGACGAATTTCATCCCAGTTCTGGGTTACGACCACCATCTCATCACTATTGGTGGCGGTTCCGGCATCCCAGTTGGGAATATCACGTGGCTGGCGGTCATACGATGCCAGCGCCTGTGATGCGTGCTGATATGCTTGACCGGCGAACACGGCCGCCTCAAGCAACGAGTTGCTGGCCAGCCGGTTGCCGCCATGCAGACCGGTAAACGCGGTTTCCCCAATGGCATACAGTCCGGGAATATCGGTTTCGGCATTGTTGTTAACCGCCACACCGCCGCACAGGTAATGGGCGGCCGGAACAACCGGCAGACCTTCCTTGGTCATGTCGAGTCCAAACTCCATACAGGTCTGGTAGATGTTGGGGAAGCGCTGGCGCACGAAATCCGCCGGCTCGTGGGTAATATCGAGGTAGACACAATCATCGCCGCTGATCTTCATCTCGTTATCAATGGCCCGGGCCACAATGTCACGTGGCGCCAGATCCTTGAGCTTGTGGTACTTTTCCATGAATGCGGTACCGTCACGCCGTCTGAGGATCGCCCCTTCACCGCGCACCGCTTCCGAGATCAGGAATGATTTGGCCAAAGGATGGTAGAGCGTGGTGGGGTGGAATTGCATGAACTCCATGTTGGCAATGGTTGCACCGGCGCGGTATGCCATGGCGACACCATCACCGGATGCCACATCGGGGTTACAGGTGTACAGGTATACTTTACCGGCGCCACCGCTGGCCAGGAGTGTTTTCTTGGAAGAAAAGGTGATCACTTCACCGCTTTTGTTGTTGAGCGCATAGGCACCGAGGCAACGATTGGCTTCGGTCGGTGAGTGCTCCAGTTTGGCGACCGTAATCAGGTCAACTGCGATATGGTGCTCATAGACCTGGATATTCGGGTGCTGGCGCACTGCTTCCACCAGGGCGCGCTCAATTTCACGGCCGGTGATATCTTCGGCATGGAGAATCCGCCGGGCGCTGTGTCCGCCTTCACGGGTCAAATCATACTTTGCGCCACTGGTGGTGAACTTGACCCCCCATTCAATCAGATTACGGATCGTTTGCGGCCCTTTTTCAACCACCATGCGAACCACGTTTTCGTGACAGATCCCGGCGCCGGCGACCATGGTGTCCTCGATATGGGCATCGAATGAGTCTTCCGCAGAAAAAACCGTAGCAATCCCACCCTGGGCATATTTGGTTGCGGATTCGGAAATCTCCCGCTTGGTAACGATGGCAACATTGCCATGGTCAGCTGCCTGGAGTGCAAAGGAGAGGCCGGCAATTCCACTGCCGATAACCAGAAAATCACTTTCGATGCGCATAACTACGTTTCCTTCCTGTAAACTGGCGGGATAAAAAATCGAATTATTTACCCGCCTAACCGGTTTGTCAAGTAATGGAACGAAATAATTGAAAAAATGATGTGATCGGCGAGGTGGGTGTCATGGTTTTTGAAACGGTTTACCCACAATGTCGATCACCGTTATTTCCGGTGGTGCTAAAAACCGCATGGGTGGCCCCCAGGTCCCGGTCCCCCGGGAAACGTGGATCATTGTCCCTTGGCTGGTGGTGGTTGTACCGCAACGGAGTGGAAACTTCAGCCAGGTGAGAGGGTAAAAGGGGAGTAGCTGTCCCTTGTGGGTATGCCCGGAGAGTTGCAGGTTGATCAAGCCGTTGCTGGACGGCTCCAGGGTCGGGCGGTGTTTGAGCAACAGGTGAAACAAGGTGGGGGGGAGTTGTTTCACCTGTGCAATTTCGTTGGCAGCCGGTAGCAGGTTGTTCTGCTGCGCTGCCGGGTCATCAATACCGGTGATGGTGATGCCAACCGGAAGCTGGACGGTGCTGTTGCGCAGCATGGTAAATCCGGCCCGACTGGTCAGTTCGCAAGCTGCGTCGATACCGGCATAGTATTCGTGATTACCCGGGATCGCAAATTTACCCTGTGGCGCGGATATGGTTCCCAGCAAATCAGCCACCTGGTACAGGTTTTGACGCTGGTTGTTGCGGGAAAGCCGGCCATCCAGCAGGTCGCCGGTTGAGACCAGGATGTCCGGTTTGGCTTCCCGGACTTTGTCTACGATAGCTTGTACCCGAGCAGCGCCGGTTAAAAGTCCCAGGTGCACGTCGGAAATCTGCACGATCCGCAACGGTTGGGGTAGAGGTGTGTTGCTGGTAATGGTCAGATGCTCACTCCGGATCATGCGCGCTTCCAGGCAGGCATATGCCGTTGCACAACCGGCCATTAGCACAACTGCGATGCTGGTGATGCGGGATGGCGCCGCTCTCCGGGATAAAAAACTCACATTGAGGAAGTGTGCCATGATCCACAAACCGCATCGCAGCATATCGAGTGTGGCGAACAGTGTGCAGAGCAGAAACAGCCCCCCCATCCAGATATAACCGGGCCAGGCAATCAGGCGGGCCAATTCGTCCCGTCCGTTCAATTCTGCCCAGCGTACCAGCAGCGGGGCACAGGTGGTGATGATCAGGAGAGCGATGGTGATAGGGGCGGGGTGGTAGAGCGTGCGAAATTTGCGGTAGGCATAATAATGCATACCGCCATACAGGGAGAGAAAAATGGTTAAGAAGATGGACATGGCAGATACTCTTTGACACCTCCAAAGGTGCGGCGGTGGATCGGTGAGGGACCAAGACGGCGGATCGCCTCCAGATGGGCGGCGCTGCCATATCCCTTGTGACCGGCGAATCCATAACCGGGGTAGAGGAGGTCATATTCCACCATCAGGCGATCACGGGTAACCTTGGCAATGATCGAGGCAGCGGCAATCGAGAGTGACAGGGAATCGCCTTTTTTGATGGTTCTTTGCGCCAGCGGTGAAGCGATGGTGCTGATGCCGTCAATCAGGAGCAGATCAGGCTGTGGTTGCAAATTATCGACCGCCTCCAGCATCGCCTGACGGGTCGCCTGGAGGATGTTGATGCTATCTACCATGGCATGGTCCGCCCTGCCGACAGCAACGCTGGCTGCCTGCGCCATGATTATGTCAAACAGGCGTTCACGGGTTGCGGCGTTCAGCTTCTTGGAATCATTGACACCGGGAAGTTCCAGACCATGTGGTAGTATCACTGCCGCCGCAACCACCGGGCCTGCCAGCGGCCCACGGCCTGCTTCATCAATCCCGGCAATTGTACGGTACCCATTTCTCAGCGCCTGTTTCTCAAAGGAGAGCAGATCGGTTGGTGCTGTGCTAAACAGAGATTGCTGGGGCATTACGGACACCTCGTCATGCTACTAAAAAAAAGCCCCGTTTGGTAACGGGGCTTTGTAGTCCTAGGCAGCTTTGATATATTTCTTTTCGCGAATCCTGGCTGCTTTGCCGCGCAGTTTGCGCAGGTAGTACAGTTTGGCACGACGAACATGGCCATGGGTGACAATGTCAATTGATTCGATAATTGGCGAATGCAGCGGGAAGATTCTTTCCACGCCGAAGCCGTTGGATATTTTTCTGACCGTAAAAGTTTCACGGAGACCGCCGTTCTGACGACCGATGACAACTCCCTGGTATGCCTGAATACGACGTTTTTCGCCTTCAACAATGGCAACGTGTACTTTAACGGTATCCCCGACTTTGAAAGGGGGGATATTTTTTTTCATTTGTTCCATTTCCAAAACATCAATCGTATTCATCTGGTACTTCCTCCTCGAGTGGTTTATCTGTGGGGTATTATGGTATTTAGCTCTCGTGAGCCGTGCCTTTAAGACGATCAAGCATGATTGCTGCTGCTGAACGTACTGAAAGATGGTTATAAGATCCGCAGCCGTAGATCGGGTCCAACATAATGTCCGCTTTTTCAAAACATTCGTCGGAAAGCCCCCATCCGGTTCCAAAAAGAAGTAGATACGGTGCGTTAAGGTCAGATTCAAGCTGATGCCTGAATTGCTGGAACGACAAACTTCCCGGTCGTTGCTTGGCTGCTGTCACAACGGTTGTAACCGGTCGATTGAACTGTGATTCAAGATCCCGAATTGCTTCGTCCACACTGTTGACCGTTGAAATGATATCCAGGGCATCTTTACGGTCGGGATTATAGCTGGCCCCCCAACCATCCTGCCA
>Ga0062383_10000223_pt1 | contig 14147 bp, 9 predicted proteins | sample DOMMetBare3Fresh_FD_59508 | JGI IMG/M metagenome (GOLD analysis project Ga0062383, IMG submission 59508) | Wetland sediment microbial communities from St. Louis River estuary, USA, under dissolved organic matter induced mercury methylation -... | ecosystem: Environmental > Aquatic > Freshwater >... | reverse complement strand
CGACATCATCGACTCGCTCCTGGCGGGCTGAGGGGAAGGAACCCGCCAGCACCGGCATAACCCACCAATCGCCGCGATTAGCGCCGACACGCTACTAGTGACAAGCAGCCGAGCCGCTGTCGGTGTAGGTCTTTCCGGGCTCGGGAACGAACCGCCAGTCGTACCCGGTCGGTCGCAACGTGAGGGCAAGGACGCCAAAGGTGTCATCGTTGACTGCCTCGGTGGTCGCCCCGGAGCCTGTGGCGTAGTGGTTACGTCCGCCGGTGCCGACCACGAACTGACGGATTCCTCGTGTGTCGTCGCGGGTTCCGTCGGGGGCCAGCGGGACGAACCGTTCGTAGTCATGGTCGTGCCCGACCAACACCACATCGGCGCCAGCGGCGTAGAGCGAGTCCATGAAGGGCTTCATGGTGCTGTGGTCGCCGTGCTCCCCATGACTCCATCGCGGGTGATGCCAGTAGGCGAGGGTGCATCGAGCGGGATGCGCTGCCAGGTCCTGGGCCAGCCACTCACCTTGTGGAGTGGTTGCGCTGCAGCCGCCGGCTCGGGAACAGTTGCTGTTGAGGGCAATCATGTGCCAGGAGCCCAGGTCGTAGCTGTAGTAGCCCTGTGCCGGGTCTCCCGCGGCGGCACCGAAATACCCGAAGTAACCGGCGGCATTGTCGGTGAGGTATTCGTGATTGCCTACTGCCGGGCGGCTGATCGCTTTGAGCCGACCCCAGCTCGGGTCATAGGACCGGGCGAAGCCGTCGGCGCTGCCGTTCTCGTACTGGACATCGCCGAGCGGCAGCACCGCGTCCGGACGTAAGGCGATGGCGAGATCCGACGTTGCCTTCTGGTGACAGTTCGATGTTGTGCCCTTCCCGTCCTTGAAGTTGCTGGCATCCGGGTCGCAGGCGATGTCGCCCACGGCGACGATGATGGGCGTAGGGCCCGCGACGCTCAGCGGCGGAACGGAAAGTGCTGCCGTACCTGATCCTCTCGCTCTGGCGGATCGTGCCCCGATATCCCTCGGTGTCGGTGAGCTCGGTGGGGCCGAGCCGGGGGCGGACGAGCCGAGTGCGACGCCGACCGAGGGCCAGCTGGTCGGGCTGCGCGTTGCGGATGTCGAGGCCGATGGCGTGGTCGGGGCCACGCTGGGCAAGCCTGTCGGGTCGGTGAGTTGGGTCTCGGCGCGGGTCGTCGAGCGAGCGGGCCGGGTCAGTACGCCGAGGAGGACGATCGCTGCGAGCGTCACCACTGCCAGCACCGCCGCTAGAGCCGAACGGCGGCCGGGCACCTGATCGCGCACGTGTTTGTGGCTCATCTGCCCCCCACCGGATGTTCGGAGAACACTTCACGCAGGATGTCCAGATATCGACCGCGACCAGTGGGTGAGGCCCACTCCTGAGCAGATTCCACTGCTGTGCCCTCGCCCCATTCGTTGAAGGTCGTGACCAATTGCCAGCGAGTGGCCGACGTGGCCACGATCGTGGCCGCGGCCCGGAACTGCTCGGTGTCGCGGGCCAGTCGCTCCGTGGAACCGACGAGCCAGAAGCCCGGTGAGACGGCGGCGGATTCGTGCTGTTGGACGTCGAGCCGCTTGGCCGGCGCGTACTGATGCCAGCTGTCGGGCTGATAGGCGCAGGCCCGATAGCCCTGGAAGACCTTCAGGACGATGTGGAAGCCGTGGGTGTCGGCCTCGCTCCAGCGGCGAGCCATGTCACAACCGTCGTCACCGGCGTAGACGAAGATCACCGCTGCGCCGCTCACGGTCAGGAAGGCAGGCGAGCCAGCGAACCTGGAGCGGATGTGGGCCAGATCGGCGCTGATCTGCGTGGGGCTTGGATCGGTGGTGCCCTCGCGCTCGTAGTAGAGCGACCATCGGAAGCCGGTTGGCCGAGCTCGCTGCAGGAGGAGGGGGATGCGCTGATCGGTGCGGCTGCCGATCCCCCACCACGAGGCGATCCCGGCCTGGATCCCCGCGTACGTCATGTCGGCGATCTGTCGGTCGATCACGGCCGCGTCCGACCCATCGTAGAGGTCGGGGTGGAAGCTGGTGAACGGGTACCGAGCCTGCTGCTTCCAGGCTTCGGGGAACCAGGGGTAGTAGAACGCAGCTCGGATCGGTGTGCCTGTGGTCGGGTGTTGCGCCGTCGCAAGGGTGGAAAGCCCCTGGGGAGCGACACGACTGGTTTCTCGGGCAGGAGAGGTGGACGGCGACGAACGACGCGGCTGGCCGGCCACCCGTGTCCCATTGATCCGAACGCTGGCCGCCGCTGCGCCACTGCTGGGTGTCGCCCGTGTCGGCGCGGGGTCCGACCTCACAGCGGCAGTCGGATCGAGGAGCGAAGGCACCACGTCCGCGGCGACGGGGTTGTCGGACGGCAGGTTCCAGCCCACGGCCCATCCGAGTCCACCGGCGAGCGTGCTGACGGCAGCCACCCAAGCCACCACTCGACGTCGCACGTCAGCTGTCTCCCACGGCTCAGTACCCGGACGTCACCTGGAGGGTCGGCGGGACGGCGGGGGCGGCCGCCTCGCGAGAGCTGAATGCCGACTGCGTGGTGGATGTTGTGGTGATCACCAGATCGACCTGGGCAGCTGAGGCGACCAGCGGCGTCACGTCGATGGTGAGCTGTCCCGCGGCAGGCAGACCAGGAGAGGTCACTTGAGTCTGGCCGTACGGCGTGGGCCGGACGCTCCAGCTGAGCGTCGACTCCGACCACGTGCCGGGCGCGGTGCGTACCACGAGGGCACTCACCTTCGAGGTCGCGCCGAGGGTCAGGATGGCCGACTTGATCACCGGCAGGCTTCCCGTCGGCGTGAAGCGGAGGAAGGTGTGCATCTCGCTGGTCGTGGTGCCGTTGATCCGCAACGCGGTTGCCGACCCGTACTTGCTGCCGGGATTGGCAGAGTTGACATAGGCGTCCGCGACCGCCGTGACGGTGGATGTCACGTCCGGAGGCACCTGTGTCCGCACGGAGACCGAGGAGGTCGGAGCCGAGCGGTTTCCGGCCGCGTCGACGGCGTCCACGGTGTAGTTGTGGGTCGAGCCGACCGCCAGGCCGGTGTCGGAGTAGCTCGAGGTCCCCCCCTCCACCGATGCCACCAGGGAACCGTCCCGGTAGATGCCGTACCCGGTGACGCCGCGGTCGTCGGTCGAGGCGGCCCAGGAGAGCTGCACCGATGTCGTGCTCCCACCGGTCCCGGTCAGCGCTGTGGGAGTGGACGGCGCCTGTGTATCCGGTGCGCCGGTGGTGACCGAGGCCGAGGCGGATTGATCCGACCAGTTGCCATCGCCGTCACCGGCCCTGACCGCGTACTGGTGGGTGGACGCGGCTGTCAGGCCTGTGTCCTGCCAACTGGTCTGCCCACCGGGCAGAACGATCACCGAGGTCCCGTCCCGATAGACCTCGTAGGCGGCCACTTCCACGTCGTCGGTCGAGGCGGTCCAACTCAGGTCGACGGCGTTCTCCCCCGCGGCGGTGGCCGTGAGCCCGGTGGGGACGGTCGGAGGCGTGCCGTTGCCTGCGGACGGCGTGGTCACCGAACCACTCACCGGGTCGGATGTGTTGCCCACGGCGTCCACGGCGTTCACGGTGTAGACGTAGGTGGTCTGGGCGCTCAGCCCGGACTGGACATAGCCCGAGGCGGATCCGGGCAACAGCGCTACCTCAGTTCCGTCGCGCAGCACCCGATACCCGGTGACCCCGACGTTGTCGGTGGCCGGTGACCAGACCAGGCGCGCCGTGGTGGCGTCGTCCAGGACCGCGGAGAAGGTCTCCATCGGCTCCGGGGCGGTGAGGTCCGGCGGCGTCACTGCCGCAGGCACCGACTGGGCGCTGGCGTTGCCCGCCGCGTCGACGGCTGCGACCGCATAGGAGTAGGCGATCCCGGGTGACACCGTGACGTCGCTGTACGACGTCACGGTTCCGGGCACTGTGTCCAGCAGGGTGCCGTTGCGGTAGATCCGGTAGCTCCCGACGCCGATGGCGTCGGTCGATCCCGTCCACGACAGCGAGGCCACGGTCTCCTGTGCGGAGCCGGCGGTCAGCCCCTGCGGGACGGTCGGTGCCTGGGTGTCCGGCGGCGGTTGGCTGGTCACCACCAGCCGTGGGGCGGTGGCCGTGCCCGCCTCGACGCTGGCCCAGTTGATCTGGCTGGAGGACAGCGACTTCAGGGCGAAGGCATAGGTGCCGTTCCCGGTGACGGTGGCCGAGTCGGTGATGTCCGCCACCACGGAGGCGCCGTTCCCGTAGGGACCCACCACGGCGATCTGCGTGCCGACGGTGGGCTTGCTGGTATAGGTGGGTGCGGTGGATGCACCGTCGTTCCACGCCGTCCCGGCCCGGGACACGGTCGCCCCCTGGAGCGCCTTGGCCGTTGCCGACAACTGCAGCTTCACCGAGGTGACCGTGCTGTACAGCCCCGAGAGGTCGAAGCGCAGGTAGGAGATCATCTCCGCAGTCGAGGAGTTGCTCGCCCGCAGGGTCGTGGCCGTGCCGTACCGGTTGTTCGGGTTGGCCTGCGACACGTAGGTGTCGTCGATCGGCTGGAAGGTCAGGGTACTCGATGCGCTCGGCGGTCCGGTGGTCACGGGGGTGTCGGCCGACAGCGCCGACTCGTTGCCGGCGGCGTCTAGCGCGCTCACCCGGTAGTGGTACGTGGTGGAATAGGTCAGACCCCCGTCGTGCCAGGACGTCTGGGCGGCTGGCACGGTGGCCACCGCGACGCCGTCACGGTAGATCCGGTACTGGGCGACCGCCCGATCGTCGGTGGCCGCCGACCAGCTCACCGCGGCCGTCCAGGCCGCGGACGGGGTGCTGTCGGGTGTCGCGGTGACCTCGGTCGGGGCGCCCGGCGCCTGGGTGTCCTCGGGCAGGCCCTGGCAGGGCACGATCGCGTGGTCCTGCTCCTTGCCGCTGCCGCCGTCCGGAGTGCGGTAGCTGATGTCGGCGCGATCTGGACGCAGCTCGATCCGGGCTGCTCCCAGGGAGGCGGCGGAGAACTGGACCAGCGGGTCGGTGGCGACGAAGGGCTGTGTGCCGTGGCCGCCGCCGCCGATCACCAGTTCGGTCACGCCGTGCGGGTCCTGAACCATGCCGGTGCCGTCCAGTGGGGCCCACCGCTGATAGTTGTGGTCGTGCCCGTTCAACACCAGCGTGACCTTGTGTTGGCGCAGCAGCGCCCAGATGTCGTCCATCCGGTCGGTCGGCCGCTCGGGACCGATGTTCTTGTACGGGTGGTGGTAGCTGACGATCGTGCAGGCGCCGGGGTTCGCGGCGAGGTCAGCGGCGAGCCAGTCATACTGGTCGGATCCCGCGGCGGTCTGCCCGAACTGGTTCGTCGAGTCGAGCGCCACGAAGTGCCAGCCGCCCGCATCATAGCTGTAGCGGTGCGGAACGTTGTCCCAGTAGTGGAAGTAGCCCTCCGCCGAGTAACCGCCGCCAGGCGCTGAGTTGTACTCGTGATTGCCCACCACCGGGGCGGTGATCGAGCGCAGCCGGGAGAACCAGGTGCTCCCGCCGCCGTACCAGTTCCGCATCTCGGTGAGGGTTCCGTCTTCGTACACGTCCCCGAGATAGCTGAACATCGACGGGTTCCACGAGACGATCATGTCCGAGACGTTTGTCGCGGCAGGTTCACCCCCGGCACCGTCGCCGGTGGCCGCAATCACGAAAGGTTGCGGCGCCGGTGGCGCCGGTGCCGTCGGCGTGGTGAACGTTGCCGTGTTCACCGGCACCGTGGCGTTGCCGTTGTCGAATGTGATCGGCTGCTCCGCCGGACTCGTGTACGTGGCATCGCGCAGGATCGCTCGAGCCGCGATGGACGAGGGAGCGTCGGCGAAGTCCTGTGAGTACAGGGAGAAGGTGAAGGGAGCCGAGTAGTCGGTGATCAGATGTTTGCCACCGAGCAGGAACTCCATCTTCATCGTTCCCGCGGGCGATCCGGCAACTACCGTCGTGGTCCCGCTGACGGGAACCGTACCGGACGCGCTCGCCGGCGCGGTGATGCAGACCTCCACCGTTCCACCGGACACCGCCGAGGTAGTGCAGGTCGTCGCAGCAGACGCAGGACTCGTTGACAGAGTGACGCTTCCAGCGGCAATGACGATGGCGACGAAGGCCCGACCGAGCGCCGATGCCGAGGGAGACCGCCTTCCTTGCCCCCTCGAACGGGACCGACGGATCCGAACAAGGCGTCGTCCTTGTTCCCTGAACAGCATGCGAATCAACGCCTCTTACCCCTGAGGAGACGAACGTGACCGAGGCGCTGCACCGCGCCGCAGAACGTCTGCTGAGGGAAACCTTAAGGGCTGAGAAGCCTCCCCAGGCCCGAAATCCCCAATGTCCCATACATGCCGAATCGGCCCATTGTTACGCTCGGGCGTTCGCTACGCTGAGTAGTCGGATGACAACAGATCTGAGCCAATGTTAGATCGGCATGAAGTATCTGTGAGGTTTTCCCATCGACGCCGTGCATCAGGCCCTACGTTGTGCACTCACCGCGATGCTTGTCCGGGGGCCGCTCTGTCGATGAAGACACGGTCGAGCAGTCAGGTGCATTGAGGACCAGTTCGACGATCAGGGGTAAGTCATGTCCGTGTACAGTGCTCCGCCGCGCGCCGATACGGCCGTCGTGGATGACGACTCTGCTCAAACTGCTGCAGCGACAACATCTTTGCCGGTTGCACCGGGGGCAACTGCACCGGCAACCATCAGCATGATCATCCCCACGCGCAACGAGGCGGGCAATGTAGGGGAGCTCCTCCGACGGCTGGTGCCGGCGCTGTCCGGCAGGCAGGCGGAGATCGTCTTCGTCGATGACAGTGACGACGACACACCGACCGTAGTGCAGGCCCATGCGGCCGAATCGCCGGTGCCCATCAGGTTGGTCCATCGGTCGCCGGAGCAGCGTTCCTTCGGTCTGGGCGGAGCCGTCGTCGCCGGCCTGCGGGTGGCGCAGCAGGACTGGTGCATCGTCATGGACGCCGACCTCCAGCACCCGCCGGAGCTTGCTCCCCGCCTTGCCGACCTGGGCGTAGCGGAACAGTTGGAGCTCGTCGTGGCCAGTCGGTACACCGAGCATGGCGACGCCTCGGGGCTGGCCGATCGTCGCCGCGCAGCTGTCTCCGAGCTCACCACGCGCCTGACTCGCGCGGCCTTCCCGCGCCGCCTGCGGGCGGTTTCCGACCCCATGTCGGGCTTCTTCGCCGTTCGCCGCGCCGACATCGACGTCGAGGCGTTGCGGCCGAACGGCTTCAAGATTCTCTTGGAGATCGCCGTCCGCGGGCGGCAGTTGCGCACCGGGGAGATCCCGTTCACCTTCGCCTCGCGGTTTGCCGGCGAGAGCAAGGCGGGCGTCCTCGAAGGACTCCGCTTCGCCCGGCTGTTGGCACGACTCTGGTTCACCGCGAGGATGCGCTCGCGGATGGGTCGGATGGTGGGTTTCGCCACCGTGGGCAGTGCCGGGATCGCGATGAACTCGCTGGCGCTGATGGCGGCGATGTCGTTCGGAGTGCACTACCTGTGGGCGGCGGTGATCGCCACCGAGGTGTCGACCACGTTCAACTGGGCGCTGCTCGAGTCGACCGTCTTCACCGCGCACAAGCCGGGCGCGCACTGGAAGCGCTACGTCGCCTTCAGTGCCGTCAACCACGTTGCCCTGCTGCTGCGCATTCCGCTGCTCGCGCTGCTCGTCGAGCGCCTGCACGCAGCAGTGGTCCCAGCCAACATCGCCACGTTGCTCGCGGTCTTCCTCGTTCGCTTCGCCATCAGTGACAACCTGATCTTCCGGCTCAGGAGGGCCACATGAGTATCGTCTCCCTGTACCGCACCCCCGCTTCCACTCTTCCGGTCGAGAAGAACCCCGTCGTCATCGTGGACGAGGCCGTGGTCGCTGTCTCGGCGCAGGAGGCCGGTTATCTGCCGTTCCGGTACAGCGTTCCCGGTGTCGTCACCATCGGCTCGGCCGTCCGGCTGCCCGAACTGGAGTGGTTCCGTGACCCGTTCCTGGCGCGCGGGCCGTTCGACATCGAGATCGTCATCGGCAAGGTGGGCCGACTGCGCCGCCGGACTCGCCTCACCCGCCAAGGGACAGAGACCCTGCAGTACGAGGAGCACTTGGGTGGCCGCGCCGCCAACTTCCGATTGGAGCAGGAGGAGGATCGGATCCGGATCACCGCTTCCCCCGTGCTGGCCCGGTCGCCGCACGTGCTCTACACGAACGTGGTCGAGGCGCTGCTGCGCTTCATGGCAGTCAGTCGAGGTCGTGTGCTGTTGCACTCGGCCTGCGTCGAGATCGACGGCCGAGGAGTCATGCTCTCCGCGCGAACCGACACCGGTAAGACGGGAACGATCCTTCGGCTGCTGCGCGACGGAGGGGCCCGCTTCCTCTCCGACGACATGACGGTGCTCAATCCCGACGGGGTCGCGGAGTGCTATCCCAAGCCGTTGACCATCAGTCACCACACCCTGCGCGCGGTGAACGCGGACGTCCTCACCAGGGCTCAGTGGCACTGGCTGCGGGTGCAGAGTCGGCTGCACTCCAAGGAGGGACGCCAGTTCGGTATGCGGTTGGCGGAGATGAACCTGCCGATCATGACGATGAACGCGCTCACCCAGGCCATAGTCCCGCCGCCGAAGTTCGACGCCGATCGACTGGTCGCGTGCGACGTGGTCCGGCGAGTGGAAGTGGACAACATGTTCATCATCGAGCGTGGCGGTCGCGAACTGAGCGATGTCTCCACCGAACAGGCGATGACCGAGCTCATCGAGAACACCGATGACGCCTACGGGTTCCCGCCGTTCCGCTACCTGGCCCCCTCCTTCGTGATCGGTGGGCGCACCTACGCTGAACTGCGTGAGCGTGAGAGTGAACTGCTGTTCCAGGCGATCTCCAACATTCGGGTCCGCCGGATGGCTCGGGATGACTTCGGTTGGGCGGATCGGATCGTCGCGCTTCTGGCCGAGGACCGAGACCCGTCGATCGACGAGCTGGACCTGACCGGTGAGGAGCCCCTCCAGTCGGCAACAGCTGCGGGGCGCTGACCGCCCCTCGGTCGCCGTTGACGTCACGTCACCGCGACGGGGTCTGTTCGGCGCAGCAGGTGAGGTGGTGCTCCTGGCGGTCGTGATCGCTGGAGGCGCCGTATTGCGCCTGCACGATCTGGGTCGGTACGGCCTCAGCGGGGACGAGTCGGTGTATGCGGGCCAGGCGCAGGTGCTGGCCGGGGTGACCGAGAACTGGCCAGCCGTCCGGGCCCACCCACCTCTGCTCGCCGCCCTGCTGGCCGTGATGCCGGGTCATGGCGCCGACGATGTGGTCGCTCGGACCGTGGTCGGTCTGATCGGCCTGGGTTGTGTGCCATTGGCCTGGTGGGCGGCTCGATTGGCGGCCGGCCGACTCGCTGCCTGGATCGCCGCTGGCCTGGTCGCGTTCGACCCGTATCACATCGATGTCAGCCGTCAGGTGTTGGTGGACGTGCCGCTGGCCACCGCGGTCGCCCTGGTCGTGGTCGCTGTGGTCGGGTGGGCTCGTTCCCGTCGGCGTGGCTGGCTCGGGCTCGGAGCTCTGGGGCTCGGCCTGGCCCTGTGTTTCAAGGAGACGGCGGTCGTGGTGGGGATCGGTCTGGCGTGCGCGGTCGCCTCGCGCCGACGCCTGCGATGCAGCCGGCGGGAGGCGGCCGCAGCGGGCGCTCTGACGGGAGCTCTGGCCTTGGCGTACCCCATCTGGCTCGTCGCGGCGGGAGGTTGGGGTCGTTCGCTGGAGTACCTTGCCTGGCAGGTCCAGCGGCCGGCCACCGGGGGATGGGACTTCTATGCCACGTCCGTCGCCCCGCGCCTGGGCATACTGACGCCGCTCGCCGTGCTGGGTGTCCTCTCGAACCCGCGACGCCTGGACGAGGCTGTCTGGTGCCTGGTCTGGCTCGTCTCGGCCGTCGTCCTCTTCTTCGTCGTCTGGCCGGTCAAGGGCTATGGGTATCTGACCATGCTCGTGGTCCCCCTCTCGGTTCTTGCCTCGATCGGCATCATCCGGCTGTGCCAACGGGTGGCTGTCTCGCGACCGGGACGCCGTGTCCGACCGTTCCTGACACCCGTGACAGTGATGGCCGCCCTGGGCGCGACCGTCGGCCAAGCGGTCTGGGCCTCGCCTCCGGCGGCGGCCACGACCGGAGTGCCGGCGTTGCGCGAGGCGGCTCGCTGGCTGAGTTCTGCCCCGCCGGGCAGCGTGTTCGTCGGTAGTGTGGGCGTGGGGAACGTGGTCACGTACTACAGCGGTCGTCGGCCGTTCACGCTCGGATTGCCGGCGGACCTCCGACGGCGCAACCCCGCTTACCGTTCGCTCGACGGCTCCGACGCTCGTTACCTTGTCTGGGACGCTTGGACCCAGCGAGAGACCCCGACATCGGCTGGGGAGATCGTGAGGCGAGCGCGATCGAGCGGAGCCAGAGTGGTACATGTGGAGACGCTGGAAGGCGCGCGCGGCACCCCCGTGCCCGCCGTGATCGTGTACGAGGTCGTCCTGTGATGAGACATGCGATCCGTGGTTCGGCTCGCCGGATGTTGGCAGTGTCGATCGCCCTCCTGGTGTGGGCCTTGTCGGCCCTGCCGGCGCACGCCGACGAAACACCGTCCGTGCCTGTCGCGAGTGCCGGCTCGGTGATCTCTGCCATGCCCGTGCTGGCCTATTACTACATCTGGTTCGACCCCTCGTCCTGGCAGCGCGCCAAGATCGACACTCCGCTGGCGGGTACCTACAGCAGCGACGAGATCTCGGTCATGCGTACCCAGGTGGCGCTGGCCAAGGCGGCCGGGATAGACGGGTTCCTGGTCTCGTGGAAGGACACCGCTGTCCTCAGCAGCCGTCTGGCCAACGTGGTCAAGGTGGCCCAGGAATCCGACTTCAAGCTCGGGATCGTCTACCAGGGTCTGGACTTCGCCCGCAAGCCGCTGCCGGTGAGCAAGCTCGCCACCGACCTACGCACCTTTGCCGACAAATACGCACACAACTCGGTCTTCGACATCTTCGGCAAACCGTTGATCATTATCACCGGCAGCGGTCAGTATTCCGTGGAAGCACTCCAACAGATCACCGCGCCCGTCCGCGACCGTCTGATGGTGCTTGCTGCGGCCAGAACGGTCGAGGAGTATCGCTCCGTGGCTTCCGTGGTCGCGGGCAGCGCCTACTACTGGGGTGCCGCAAACCCGGACAAGTCCTGGTACCCGCAGCGTCTGGCCGAGATGGCGGCTGCGGTGCGAGAGAAGCGAGGCTTGTGGATCGCCCCGGTGGCACCGGGCTTCGATGCGCGGCTCGTCGGCGGCAGCAGCGTCGTCCCGCGGGAAGGAGGGCAGACCTTACGCAAGGAGTTCGCCGCGGCCTTGGCCAGCAAACCGGACGCCATAGGGCTCATCAGCTGGAACGAGTATTCCGAGAACACGCACGTGGAGCCCAGCACCCTGTATCGAGACGAAGCTCTCGGTGTCGTGGCGGAGATGACGGGGAGCCCCGCTGTGGACATCGCGCCGCTCGACTCGAGCACGCCGGCAACTGCGACCTCGCGCGGCGGGCTGAACGGCGTGATGGCACTGTTGCTGATGGTGATCTTCCTGGGGGGCGTGTTCATCGTCTCGCGCTGGCGCAGGCCGGGCCCCGATCTGCCGTCCGAAGGCGTCGCCGATGATGGCGCGCCGCGCGGTGGACGACACGCGGGGCGATCCGGACGATGATCACTGCGCGGCCGTTCGCATGGCCCAAGCGGCTCCTGCCTGGGCAGGCCGAGCGGGCCAGCACCGACGTTCCGGCGACGATGGCGATCCTGATGCCCGCCGCGCTGCCCCGACGCAGCTGGGTGCACAGCTGGCTGTTCTGGCCAGCCGTGGCCGTGATCACGTTCGCTGCGCTGTGGGTGCGGATCTATCGGCTGGAGGACTCCGGGTTCAACAGCGACGAGGCTGTCTACGCGGGGCAGGCGGCGTCGATCAGTGGCGACCCGTTGATGCTGCAATTCTTTCCAGTGTTCCGCGCCCACCCGCTGCTGCTGCAGTCCACGCTTGCCGCGGTCTACGAGGTGACCGGCGTCCGCGACGACGTCGGCCGTTACACCGTGGTCGCATTCGGCATGCTCACCGTGTTCGCGTGTTACCTGCTCGGCGCGACGCTGTTCGGTCGGGAGGTCGGCCTGCTCACGGCAGCGATCATCGCGATCATGCCCTATCACGCGTTGGTGAGCCGCCAAGTTCTCCTTGATGCCCCGCAGACTCTGTTCAACACCCTCTCCCTGTGGGCCGTGGCCCGGTACTCCAGCACCCGTCGCGAGTCGTGGCTCTACATCGCCGCTCTGATGCTCGCCCTGTCAGTGCTGGCCAAGGAGACGTCCATCATCCTGGCCGGGTCCTTCTTCATCTATTTTGCGCTGGTTCCGCAACGACTGCGCTGGCGAGCGGTGCTGGTGAGCGGTGTCGTGTTCGTCGCCGTGATCGCCACCTACCCCGTGTCCCTTCGACTGGCCGGGTCCTCACGCACGGGCGGAGCGTTCATCACCTACCAGCTGTTCCGCCGCCCGAATCACACGCTGACGTTCTACATGTCCGAGGTGCCGCCGGCCCTGGGCTTCGGTGTGGTGGCGGCCGCCTTGGCCGGAATCTGGCTCTTCCGGCACACCTGGCGAGACACTCTGCTGTGGGTTTTCGTGGGCGTGCCTGCGGTCTTCTTCGGCCTGTTCCCGGTCAAGGGCTACCAGTACCTGCTGCCGATCGCCCCGCCGATCGCGGTTCTCGCGGCCAGAACTCTCCTCAGGTGGCAGGCCGCCGAGCGGCTCTCCGCGCCACCTCGTCGAGGGGTGTGGTCCGCGTTCGGGATTCGCCTGCGCATGCCCATCGCACGTTGGCGTGCGTCGGACAGGCTCCGCGCAACAGCCACCGAGAGCCGGTGGCTGCCGGTGGCGCTGATCGCGGTGGCGTTGGTGTCGCTCCTGGTCCCGACGTGGCGCGCCATCCAACCAGCTGAGCGATCGACCTTCCTGGCCGGGACGGGAGGGATCCCGCGCGGGCGTGAGTTGGGAGCATGGATCGATGCGAACACGCCCACAGGAATCACCATCATGACTCTGGGGCCCTCCATGGCGAACATCATCCAGTGGTACGGTCACCGGGAGAGCCGCGGCCTGTCAGTGAGTCCCAATCCGTTGTATCGGAATCCGGTTTACGATCCGCTGCCCAATCCCGACCTGGCGATCCGACGCAACCAGGTGCAGTACATCGTCTGGGACTCCTTTTCTGCTGGGCGGTCACCGCATTTCTCGCAGAGCCTGATGCGCTACGTCGAGCGCTACAAGGGGCATGAGGTACATCGCGAGTCGGTGGTCGAGCGTTCCCGGGACGGCCGAGACGTGGATGTCCCGGTCATGATCGTGTATGAAGTGAGGCCGCTGTGAACTCCCGAGTCGCTCGACGCCTAGGGGCGCCGATGGCGTTCTTCCTCGCAATGATGGTCATCGGTCTCCCGACTGCCTGGGGCGAGACGAGGGCCATCGAGGCCCAAAGCCAGGCGGAGCGGACGCCAACCAGGACACCGATCAAGCACTTCATGTTCCTGATGCAGGAGAACCATTCCTTCGACAACTACTTCGGAACCTATCCTGGTGCCAACGGCTTCCCGAAGGGCATCTGCGTCCCCGTGGATCCCGAGAAGGGTGGGAAATGTGTCAAGCCCTTCCCGCTGGGCGGGCGGGCGATCAGTGATCTGGGGCACACGTCAGCGATCTTCAAGGCTCAGGTCCGGGGCGGCAAGAATGACGGGTTCATCTCCGCCTTCGCCGCGAGTGGGGACCCCACCCAGCAGGCGATGGGGTACTACACGGACAAGGACTTGCCGTACTACTGGAACATCGCTCGGTCGTACGTGCTCTTCGATCGATTCTTCACCAGCGCCGGCGGGGGCAGCGTGTGGAACCATATGTACTGGGTCGCAGCTGCGCCAGGGAATCCGAAGATGGACAGCATTCCTGAGCAGGGATTCGGCAACATTCCGACCATCTTCGACCGGCTGGAAGCGGCGGGGGTGTCGTGGAAGTTCTACGTCCAGAACTATGACCCGTCGATCACATATCGGACCTACCTCGCCCAGGACAACGCCAACCGCGGCGCGCAGGTCATCTGGGCCCC
>Ga0062383_10000218_pt1 | contig 14352 bp, 11 predicted proteins | sample DOMMetBare3Fresh_FD_59508 | JGI IMG/M metagenome (GOLD analysis project Ga0062383, IMG submission 59508) | Wetland sediment microbial communities from St. Louis River estuary, USA, under dissolved organic matter induced mercury methylation -... | ecosystem: Environmental > Aquatic > Freshwater... | reverse complement strand
TCTTGATCCGGCTTTGTGCCTGGCGGGCCTTGGTGGCCTTGGCGCGGAAGCGTTCGATATAGCTCGACAGATGAGCGATTTGGCGCTGCTGCGCCTCGTAGGCCGACTGCTGGGTGGCGAGGCGGGCGGCACGGGCGCGTTCGTAATCGGAATAGCCGCCGCTGGTCAGGGTCAGGCGTTGCAGGTCGATGGCGAGGATCTGGCCGACCACGGCATCGAGGAAGTCGCGGTCGTGCGAGATCAGCAACAGCGTCGCCGGCGTGCTTTTGAGCCAGCTTTCCAGCCAGAACACCGCGTCGAGGTCGAGGTGGTTGGTCGGCTCGTCGAGCAGCAGCAGGTCGGCGCGGCAGGAGAGGGCGCGCGCCAGGTTGAGGCGGACGCGCCAACCGCCCGAAAAGTCGGCAACCGGCCGGGCGAAGTCGGCATCCTTGAAGCCCAGGCCGTGCAGCACCTCGGCGGCGCGGGCCTTGGCGGAATAGCCCTCGATCTCGCCGTAACGGGCATGCAGGTGGCCGATGGCGACGCCGTCGCCGGCGGCTTCGGCCGCAGCCAGTTCGCGTTCGACGCGGCGCAGCTCGACATCGCCATCAAGGACGAATTCGAGCGCCGCATCGGGCAGTGCCGGGGTTTCCTGGGCAACGCGGGCGATATGCCAGCTGGCGGGGATTTCGACATCGCCGGATTCGGCGTGCAATTCGTTGGCGAGCAGCGCGAACAGGCTGGACTTGCCGCAACCGTTGGCACCGACGACGCCGACCTTCCAGCCGGGGTGCAGTTGAACGGAGGCGTCGATGACCAGCGGGCGGCCGGCGCGGGCGAAAGTGACTTGGCGCAGTGCAATCATGAGGCGGACGATTATAGCGGCGCCGTGCGCTAGAATTGCCGCAATTCGCAACGTATTGCCCACATGATCAAGCAAATTCGCACCGACCAGCTCAAACCGGGGATGTATATCCACGATCTCAATTGTGGCTGGCTGGATCATCCGTTCATCTCCAATGCCTTTCACGTGCGTGACCAGGCGACGGTGGACAAGATCATCAATCTGGGCATCCGCGAGCTTTACATCGACACCATCCGCGGCGCCGATGTCTGGGAGGCGCGCAGCCAGCAGGAGGTCAATGCCGACCTCGAACGCCGGCTGCAGGAAATCGCCAAGAAGCAGCCGGAAAAGCCGGTCGTCACCGAACTCAAGGACGAAACGGCGCGCGCCCGGCGTCTGCATGGCGAAGCCAACAAAATCGTCCGCCACATGATGGAAGACATCCGGCTCGGCCAGCAGGTGCAGGTCGACCGCGTCGAGCCGCTGGTCGAAGGCATGGTCGACTCGATCTTCCGCAACCAGGATGCGCTGCTGCCGCTGGCTCGCCTCAAGCGCCACGACGACTACACCTTCCAGCACTCGGTCAGCGTCTGCGCGCTGCTGGTCGCCTTCGGGCGCGGCATGAAGCTGCCGCGGGAGGCGATCAAGGAGATGGCGATGGGCGGCCTGCTGCACGATGTCGGCAAGGCGCGCATTCCCGACAAGATTCTCAACAAGCCGGCCAAGCTCAGCGACGACGAGTTTTCCAGGATGCAGTCGCACGTCACGCAAGGCGTCGTGCTGCTGCAGCAGACTGACGGCGTCAGCGAGATCGCGATGCGGGTGGCGGCCGAGCACCACGAACGTTTCGACGGCACCGGCTATCCGGACAAGCTGGTCGGCGAGAAGATCTCGGTTTATGGCCAGATGGCGGCCATCGTCGATGTCTATGACGCCATTTCATCGGAGCGGGTCTATCACAAGGGCATGCCGCCGACACAGGCGCTGAAGAAGTTGCTCGAATGGAGCAGCCATCATTTTGATCAACAACTGGTCCAAGCCTTTATCCGCGCCATCGGCATCTATCCAACCGGTACCCTGGTCCAGCTCGAAAGCAAGCGGCTGGGTGTCGTCGTCGAACAAAATGAAGGTAACCTGCTCGAACCGGTGGTACGGGTGTTCTACCACGCCGGCAAGCAGCACTACATTCCGCCGGAAACCCTGAATCTGGCCAAGACGCAGGACCGCATCGCGAGTTTTGAGAATTACGAAAAATGGAAAATCGATCCTTATCAGTGGCTGCCTGCCTGATTGCCCTGGCGAGCTTTTGCGGTGCGGCAACGGCCGCCGAAGATGGGCCGAGTCCGGCGCAACAGGCCGACTGGGATGCCCGGCTCGAGAAGGCGGCCGCCCTGCAGGCTGACGGCAAGGCGCGGCAGGCCGAAGCCGAGCGGATTTTCTCCGCCAAGGACGCCGAGTGTAAGCACAAGTTCCTGGTCAATGCCTGCCATGCCGAGGCCAACAAGGAATACGTCGGGGCTTCGCGGATCGGCAAGAACCTGGAGAACGAAGGCAAGGCCATCGAACGTCAGGTCAAGAAGGAACAGTTGAGTGACAAGGATGCCCGGCGGGCGGCCGAAGCGCCGCAGCGGGCCGAGGACTTGAAGTTGCGCGAGTCTGAAACGAGCGCCGAGCGCAGCGAAAAGGACGCCAAGGCGGCGGCAACGCTGGCCGACAAGGAAATGAAGGCGGCCGAAGGCGTCAAACGCAAGGCGGCCGACGCCGAAAAATTACGCAAGAAGCAGGAAGAGCACGCCGCCAAGGTGGCTGCCAAGAAGGCGCAAGCCGAGCGGCGCGCCGCCCAGGCCGCCGAACGCCAGCCCTAGACGGGACACTGCGGCGTGCTGCGCAAGATCTCGGTCCATGAACTGCTGCCCGGCATGTACGTGGTCGATCTGCACAAGCGCTGGCTGGAGCACAACATCTGGCAGAAGCGCTTCGCCATCCGCGACGAGGCGCATGTCCAAAAGCTGATCGCCGAAGGAATCGGCGAAGTCAGCATCGACACCGAAAAGGGAGTCGATCTGCCCCCCTTGCCGGTGGTGCGCCTCAACCAATCGGAAGGGCGGTTCGAGTCCTTGGCCGAGCGGGTCAGGCATGTACCCCGTCAGGTCTCGCTGGGCGAGGAGCGACGGCGGGCCAGCCGCTTGCTCGGCGAAGCCAGCGGCACCGTTTCCGACCTGATGCTGGCCGCCCGGGCCGGACGCGAGGTCGATGCGGCGCGGCTCGAACCTATCGTCGGCAAGATGATCGAGTCGGTCAAACGCAATCCGGATGCCTTGGTGCCACTGGCCCGGCTCAAGCAGATCGATGTCTATGCGACCGAGCATGCCGTCGCCACCGCTTCGCTGATCATCGCACTCGGCCATCAGCAGGGGCTGGCGCAGCCCGAGTTGGAAAGGCTGGCGCTCGGCACCCTGGTCAAGGACGTCGGCCAGGTCGCCATCGATGCCCGGCTGATGAGCAAGCCCGGCATGCTGTCGCAGGCCGAATATTCGGTGGTGCAAAGTCATGTCGAAGAAGGCCTGGCGGTACTCGAGGCGACGACGCGCTTGTCGGAAACTGCGATCGCCGTGGTGCTGGAACACCACGAGCGCTACAACGGCTGCGGTTATCCCTGTCGGATGGTTGGCGACGAAATCTCACCAGCCGGGCGCATGGCCGCCATCGTCGATGCCTACGACGCGATGACCTCCGACCGCCCCTACCGGCCGGCCATCTCGCCGTCGCATGCACTGCGCCAGCTCTACGACCAGGGCGGCACCCAGTTCGACCCGGCGCTGGTCGCCGCTTTCGTCAAGACCATCGGGATCTATCCGGTCGGCACGCTGGTGCTGCTCGAAAGCGGCCACCTGGCGGTGGTCGACGCGGTGCATCACGACAAGCTGCTGAGCCCGGTGGTACGAGTGATCTACCACACCGAGCGTCGCCAGTACGTGGCGCCGGTCGAGGTCGACCTGTCGCGCAAGGTGGGCAACCACTACGGCCAGATCGTGCGCGCCGAAAACTACGAGCGCTGGGGCATCAGTCCGCTGCGCTGGCAACCTGCCTGATCAGCTTCTTGATCGGGGTCGGCACGCCGGCATCCGCCGCCTTGCCCAGTTCCACCCATTCCATATTGGACTCGCCAGCCGCTGCGAGCCTTGTAACCTCGCACAGCGTCGGCAGCAGGGTCAGCCGGAAATGCGTGAACACATGCTTGAGCGGTGGCAGTTCGCGGCTGTGCCGCAGGCTGAGGCCGAGGCGGGCGAGGACGTGCTCCGGCTCGCCTTCCGGCGGCACCAGCAGGCCGCCCCACAGGCCGCTCGGCGGGCGGCGTTCGAGCAACAGGCGATGGCCGTCGCTGATCAGCACGAAGCGGCTGCTGCGTTCCGGAATCGCCGCCTTGGGGCGGGCCACCGGCAGTTCGACCTGGCGGCCGTCGCTGCAGGCGACGCAGTCGGCGGCCATCGGGCAATAGCCGCAGCGCGGCCGGCCGCGGGTACAGAGCGTTGCGCCGAGGTCCATCAGGCCTTGCGTGTAGGCTTCGATATCGGCATCCGGCAGCAGGTTTTCGGCCAGCGCCCACAGCTCGCGCTCGACCGCCTTGGCACCGGGGAAGCCCTCGACCCCGAAATTGCGGCACAGCACCCGCTTGACGTTGCCGTCGAGAATCGCCGTGCGCTGCCCGAAGGCAAAGGCGGCAATCGCCGCTGCGGTGGAGCGGCCGATGCCCGGCAACTCGGCGAGTTGTTCCGGGCTGGGTGGGAAATGCCCGGCGTACTGGCTGGCGATCTGTTGGGCGCAGCGGTGCAGGTTGCGTGCCCGGGCGTAGTAGCCGAGGCCGGCCCAGTGCTCAATCACCGACTCGATGGGGGCGGCGGCCAATGCCAGCACATCGGGAAAACTGTTCAGGAAACGCTGGTAGTAGGGGATCACCGTGCTGACCTGGGTCTGCTGCAGCATGATCTCGGAAAGCCAGATGCGGTAAGGATCGCGGGTGTTCTGCCAGGGCAGGTCGTGGCGCCCGGCAACCTTTTGCCAGGCGATCAGTCGTTGGGTAAAGGGATGCTGCAGGGCCAAATTCTGCCTCGACGAGTACGGCGGGAGCACGGATAATACGGCCTTTTGCCGCCGGATTTCCCTGATGTCTCAAGCTCAAGCCGATACTCGCGCCCTGCGCAATGCCCTCGGGCGCTTTGCTACCGGTATCGCCATTGTCACGGCCATCGATCCCGACGGCCACCCGATTGGACTGACGGTCAACTCCTTTTCGGCGGTTTCGCTCGCCCCGGCTCTGGTCCTCTGGTGCCTCGACAACGGCTCGAACAATCTCGAAGCCTTCCGCAAGGCCAGCCATCACGCCATCAATATCCTGGCCGTCGATCAGAAAGACCTCTCCAACCGTTTCGCCACCTGGCCGACCGACCGTTTCGCCGGGCTGCCCTGGCAAGCCGGCAGCGGCGGTGCTCCGGTCTTCCTCGGCTGCTGCGCTACCTTCGAGGTGGCCAACGAAAGCCAGCTGCCGGGCGGCGATCACACCATCTTCATCGGTCGCGTCGAACGCTTCAGCGAATCGACCGAACTGGCGCCGCTGCTCTTCCACGCCGGCCAGTACCGCACGCTGGCCGAATAAGCCGGCTCAGAAAACCGGTACGCCCTTCGCCTGCCCGGCCGGTGCCTCGGGGTCTATAGTTGTTATCCATATGGCCATGAAAGCCGATGGCTCGGTTGTCTTTTTGTCGTTCATGGCGAGGACACCGTTGCTATCCAATATTTTGATTCTGGGCGCATGGAACGATAATGAATTGACTTCGGATTTGTTAATCCATCCATTGATGATTAAGTCGATAATCCCCAAGAAATAATTTGTTTTTGAATATGGAATGCATGTTCATATTCCGGAATTTTCATGTTTTTGAAATTCCCATAACCGAACTATTGGTTATTTTCTTTTGATCTTCCATATTCGTATCGACTACGTCGAAGCGGCACAAAATATGATCGATTACGCAGGTGGGTAAGCGGATGTTGAGCAAAATGGCTTGGGCAACGCCATGGCGTATCGACCGACAAATTGGGAGGATTTCTTCCGACTCAGTGCAGGAGGCGATGGCAACGATTCAACTGCTCAAAATCTTCAGTGCGGAGTCCGGTTTTTTCTCACGCACGGACCAGATCGTTGCGGGTGATCTCGTTCGGTCACTGGCGAGTTTGAGCCGATGATCAACATGCCCAGCAACGCATTGTTTCATGGCTTTAGTGGAGCGGGTGAAGGGAATCGAACCCTCGTATGCAGCTTGGGAAGCTACCGTTCTACCATTAAACTACACCCGCTCTGCTCGTCCCTCAGCACAGGGACTGCGATATCATAAGCGATTTTCACGCCAACTTCTAGTGCGTAGGCTTTTTACAAGAATAGGCTTGTCTGCTTCCCCACTCCTGGTGCGGTGCTTATGCGACCAAGGGATAGTACAGAAATGACAGCACACAATTTTCACCCGCAATACAGGCCGGACATTGATGGGCTTCGCGCGCTTGCGATTCTCCCGGTTGTTGCTTACCACGCTTTCCCCAATTACGCCCCCGGGGGATTTGTCGGGGTTGATATTTTTTTTGTAATTTCCGGATATTTGATCTCGTTGATTATTTTCAGAAGTCTAATCAACAAGGATTTCTCCTTTGCCGAGTTCTATTTTCATCGAATAAAGCGAATTTTTCCCGCTTTGATATTGATGACAAGCGCATGCTATGTGGTTGGTTGGTTTACCTTGTTGCCTGATGAATTCAAGCAGCTTGGTAAGCATATTGCAGGAGGAATGGGGTTTGTACAGAATTTTGTTCTATGGAAAGAGGCCGGTTATTTCGATGTGGTTTCTGAACTTAAACCCCTCATGCATTTATGGTCCCTTGCGATTGAGGAGCAGTTTTATTTAATTTATCCATTTTTAGTTTGGTTTGCATGGAGGGCAAGGTTCAATATACTGACTGGTGTGGTCGTGCTGGGGGTCGTTTCCTTTGTTCTGAATAAAAACGGAATACAGCAAGATGCAGTTAAAACATTTTTTGCGCCACAAACCCGGTTTTGGGAATTGATGGCCGGATCTGTACTTGCCCACCTTTATGGATTTAGATCATGGCAACCATTCTTTACGCGCTGGGCACACGCTGCATTATTTAATCGCCTGGTTTTTAGAAAGCTTCCGGAAAAGCACGATCGTGGGGCGCTGCTGGCGAGTAGCCTCTCATTCGTCGGGTTGGGCCTGATTGTCTATTCAATAGCAACTTATAACCACACAATGCCATTTCCGGGGGGGCTAGCTGTTGTTCCTGTATTCGGTGCCGTGTTGCTTATTCTTGTGGGTCCAAAAGCGTGGGTGAACCGCCAGGTTTTGTCTTGCAAGGTAGTTGTTTGGGTTGGCCTGATCAGCTACCCGCTCTACCTTTGGCATTGGCCGTTGCTGTCTTTTGCTCGTATCGTTGAGTCGGAAACGCCATCACAAAAAATTCGATTAGCGGTAGTAGGCGTCAGCTTTCTATTCGCAATGCTAACCTACTATATTGTTGAAAAGCCGATTCGGTATGGCAGCTCGTCGTGGCAAAAGACAGTAACCTTGTGCATTTTGTCGGTCTTGGTTGGCCTTCTCGGTTATAACACGTATCAGAGAAATGGCCTACCATTTCGGATTAAGGAACCTACAGATATTAATGTAATTTTTTTAGAGAAAAACAGTCCTTGGTTACCTCAAAATCAAGAAGAAATATGTAAATCAAAATTCCATATAAATGGAAATGAGTCTTGGTGCCGAATGGCTAAAGGTACGGAACCAACCGTTCAGATTATCGGAGATTCCCATGGTCTATCGCTTTATCCTGGAATGGAAGAAATTCTGCGAGAAAGCAAGGAAAACGTAATTTATTTAGGTGCTGGTGGGTGCCTGCCTTTTTATAATATTGTCAGCTATGACAAAGTGGCAGACGAATTGGGAAGGAAAATATGTACATCGGCGACTAATCGAGCTATTGATATTGCAGATAGATACAACAGCATCCATACCGTAATTTTGTGGTCTCGCGGACCGGTATATTTGTCGGCAAAAGGGTTCTATTACAATGATTTTGCTGAGGAGAAATCCCAGGATCGATTCATTTCTTCAATAAATCATCCAGATCTTGCTGATCATTATATGATTTGGAATATCTCGATGCGAGAAACTCTCAATAAGTTGCTCGCAAAGAAGAAAAATGTCATTTTTGTTTTGGATAACCCTGAGTTGGGTTTTGATGCAAAATCGTGCATTGACTCGAGGCCGGTAAGACTTACAAACAAGGTCAAAAATCCTTGTGCATTACCTGAAAGAGACTTTCAGGAAAGAAATAGAAAATATCGTGAACTGATTTTTTCTGTGCTAAATGATTATCCATCCGTCAGGTTTTTTGATGCAGCAGCACAATTGTGCGATAACGAATGGTGCTGGGCAAAGAAGGATGGGAAGTTGCTATATCTCGATGACGATCATCTTTCGCTGGAAGGAGCAAGATTAATGGCGAAGGAAATGACCAAGCTGCTCCATTAAGGATTCTCTGAATAACCCGCGATTTTTGGGCGAGCTGTCATGAAAGTGATGAAAAACAGCGATTTCCAACTAGGAAGTATGAAATTCCGGGATTTTCCCCCGTATTTCTCGCTTCACAGGCGTACCTCGCCCATCAAAGGCAACAAGCGTTTGTGCGCCAGCCCCAGGTTGGTCAGCGCAAACAACGTCACGATCTGCCCGGTGTTCTTGGCGAGACCACGATAGCGAACCTTCGCATAGCCGAATTGCCGCTTGGCGACCCGGAACAGGTGTTCCACCCCCGCCCGGATGGCCGACAACAGTCGGTTGAATGCCTTTTTCTCCTTGCTCCGCTTGCCACCCGCCGGCTTCTTGGTCGGCGTCAGCACCGTCAGATCGCCTTCCTTCTCGAAGGTATCAATCGTCCGGTTCTTCCTGTGATCGCCACGGTCGCCCAGAACCAGGGTTTCCTCGCCATGCAGGCAGGATTCCATCATCGTGATGTCGGCGACCTTGGCTGTCGTGCATTCAACGGTATGCACCAAGCCGCTTTCGGGATCGACGCCGATGTGCGCCTTCATGCCGAAATGCCACTGGTTGCCCTTCTTGGCCTGCGTCATCTCGGGATCGCGCTTCTTGTCTTCATTCTTCGTCGAGCTGGGGGCAGCAATCAGCGTCGCATCGACGACCGTGCCGCGCTTCATCGACAAGCCTTTCTCGGAAAGTACCGCATTGACCTCGGCGAAGATCGCCACCGCCAGGTCGTGCTTCTCCAGCAGATGACGGAAGCGCAGGACGGTGCTTTCGTCCGGCATCACATCCTCGAAGGCATCCAGCCCGGCAAACCGCCGCACATCATGCAGGGCCTCTTCCATCGCCGGATCAGAGTAGCCAAACCATTGCTGCATGAAGTGAATCCGCAACATCGTCGTGAGTGGCATCGGCGGCCGACCGTTTCCCTTCTTCGGGTAGAACGGTTCGATCAGCGCTTCCAAGCGAGACCACGGCACCACCGTCTCCATCTCCGCCAGGAACACCGCCTTCCGGGTTTGCTTCCCTGCTTTGAGCAGAAATCCCATCTCGGCAAGGCTCAGTTGCTTCATCGATTTCATCTGTTTAGGCGGCACCATGACAATGGTGGCATTTTCTCAAACCACGCTGCATGACGATCACTTATGCAGGATTTCCCTAGCGGCTGGATAATTCGAGCGAATATCTTAGCCGGTACATCGGGCCACCTGGGGGCTATCAAAGCTTGTCATCTCCGAGTTGTTGCAGATCCATGATGACGCACGAATGCTCGAAGCGGTATTTGATGATGAACTTGAGTTTCAAGTCTGCCTAGGCGGGGCAATAAACAACGTGCAAAAGGAAAAGCCAACCGAGAACGGTTGGCTTTTTGTCTGTGCCGGTCTCCTGTGCGAGCTAGCCGACATTTCTAAGTTAAGAGCTCGAATGTCCGCTTGCGCACTCAACAGCAGCCCGCTAAGCCTGGCTATTGGCCGCAAGGGGTTTCTTTAATGCCGAAGCACCCAGGCATTGATACGGTGGCCGTCGTGCCAGAGATCGGTGACGCGTGAGGCGAGATCGAAGGCTTCGCTGTCGCGGAGGTCGATCTCGACAACAGCCACGGGCTGATTCGGGTCGCCGTCCTTGATGATGAATATCTGCTTTATCGCACCGAATTTGGCCAGCGCGCTGCGGATTTGCTCTTCGGAGATGTCGGTGGGGAGACCGGAAAACATTATTTTTTTCATGATTGCCTCTTTATTTGCGCAGGACATAGCTGCCCGGTGCATTTTCCAGGGTGGGATATTCCTTCGAACCTGTTTTGGAGGGCTGTGCCGGGGGCGAGGAGCGTTGGGCCAACCAGCGATGCCATTCTTCCCACCAGGAGCCGTCCTGAACCGCGGTGTTTTGATGCCACTCGGCGGGGGCCACGTAGCGTTCTCCGGGCAAGCGGGTATGGATGCGGTAGTGGCGTCGGGGATGCCCCGGCTCGCTGACGATACCGGCATTGTGGCCGCCGCTGGTCAGCACGAAGGTGATTTCTGCCGGGCTCAGATAATGAATCTTGTGCACCGAGCGCCAGGGGGCGACATGGTCGCTTTCCGTGCCGACGGCGAAAATCGGAATCCGGACGTCACCGAGCGAGATCGGCCGGCCATCGACCTCGTAGCGTCCTTCGCTCAGATCGTCGTGCAGGAACAGGCGGCGCAGGTACTGGGTGTGCATCTTGGCGGGCATGCGGGTCGCGTCGGCATTCCATGTCATCAGATCGTTCATCGGGCTGCGCTCGCCCAGCATGTACTCGTTGATCAGGCGCGACCAGAGCAGGTCGTAGGAGCGTAGGAGCTGGAACGCGCCCGCCATCTGGCCGGCGGTCAGGTAGCCTTTTTCTTCCATCTGGGCTTCGAGCAGGCTGATCTGGCTGTCGTCGATGAACAGTGCGAGTTCGCCCGGTTCGGTGAAGTCGGTCTGGGCTGCGAACAGGGAGACCGATGCCAGGCGCTCATCGCCATCGCGGGCCATGACTGCGGCGGCGATCGAGAGCAGGGTGCCGCCGAGGCAGTAGCCTGTTCCATGTACCTTCTTGCCCGGCACGATACTGTTGATGGCTTTGAGGGCGGCGAAGAAGCCTTGCTGCAGGTAGTCGTCCATGCCCAGATCGCTGTCTTCTGCTTCCGGATTGAGCCAGGAGATGCAGAACACCGTGTGTCCCTGATCCACCAGATACTTGATCAGCGAGTTGTGCGGCGACAGATCGAGTATGTAGTACTTCATGATCCATGCCGGAACGATGAGTACCGGCTCGGCGTGCACCTTGGCGGTGGTCGGCGTGTATTGGATCAGCTCCATCAGCCGGGTGCGCAGTACGACTTTACCCGGCGTGATGGCCAGGTTCCTGCCGACTTCGAATTCTTCGGTGCCGGCCGGTGGTTGGCTGCGTACAAGCCGTTGCGCATCTTCCACGAAGTACTGGAAACCACGCTGCAGATTGAGACCGCCTTCGGCGACGGTACGTTGCAGCACGACCGGATTGGTTAGCAGGTGGTTTACCGGCGAGAACATGTCGAGAATCTGGCGCGCCGCGAAGGCGACGCCATTTTCATGCGCCGGGGAAACCCCGAATACGCCATGTGTTGCGGCCTTCCACCAGCGCTCCGTCATCAGGAACGACTGCTGCATGTAATTGAAAGGCCAGCGGTGCCAGGCGGGGTCGTTGAAGCGGCGGTCGGAACTCCACGGTGTCACGCATTCGGGCCCGTTAGCGGCCATGCTTGGTAGCGCGCCGGCCAGTTGCACCATTTCTTCGATGCCAAGACCGAGGAGCTCAAGGCGTTTGCCGGGGGAGACGGCGAGGTGTCCGACCCAGTCAAAAAACCCCAGCCAGCAACTCATAACGGACACCGAGGAGGTCATCCGACCCAGACCGGCGAGGAATTGCCGATCCAACTGTTCGGCGGGGGAATTTGTGGACATCTAGTTCTCCTTGTTTGAATCCTGCTGGCGGGCATTGATGCCCGGCGCTTGGCGGCGCCTTGGCCCGAAAGCGCTTACTTGCGTTCGGTCAGGCTGCGGAAAAAATCAAGACCGCTCAGTCCGTTGAGCCCTTGCCAAGGCGTTTTGGCCGATTGGCGCAGCAGTTCCTGGTTGCTGCGCAGGACATCGGCGATTTCCTCGACATTCTTCAGATTCAGTTTCCACGCTTCCTTGGCGTACCCCATCGCGGTCTCGGCCAGGTTTTTGGCCAGGGTTGTTTGCAAGGTGCTGGCTTCTTTGGCGCTGGCGGCCTGGGTCAGCCCCGTCAGGCAGCTTGCTTCGTCATCCAGGATTTTCCTGAGCGTCGAGAAGTTCAGATCAACGATGTTCTGCGAAGCGTTCAGGCAAGTCTGCGTCAGCGACAGGGTGGCTTCGACGGTCTCGTTCAAGGCAACGGGAATCGGATTGGCGGATTTTGCGGACATGATTGACTCCGGTGATGGAAAAAAGAATGCCCGTTAATTATTCAACACCTGTTGAATAACATCAACCCTGTCTATCCGGTAAGCGAGTCAAAGCATGTTAAAGTCGGGCCGAAATGAAACCGACCGCTCCCCTTCCTCCTCCGCGCCGGCCAGGGCGTCCCAGGAACCTTGAAGCCAGCCGCAGCAAATTGCTTGAAGCCGCATTGCCGGCGTTTGCTCAATTCGGTTTTGATGGTGTCAGTTTGCGCAGCATTGCGGCGACAGCCGGTTTCGATGTTTCCATGATCGCGCACCATTTCGGTTCGAAGGAGGAACTCTGGCAGGCCGTGGTCTGCCGGGTACATGCCGATTGGGAGGCGTATTTCTGCGGCTACCGGGAACTCATGGATGATGAGACCCTGTCAATGGCGACGCGGATGGATCAGGTGCTGGACAGGATTACGGCGCATATGATCGAAACCCCCGAAGTCAGCATGTTTGTTTCCCGCGAGATGTGGTACCCGAGCGAACGCCAGCTATTTCTGGAAAAAACACTGCTACGTCCGCACATGGATATGTTTGCGCCGTTCTGGCAACGCATCATGGCACACGGCCTGATTCGACCATCCGACCCGGTCCTGTTCCATATCGGTCTGTTTGGCGCTTTGTCGATGATATTGGCATCTCGCCCCTTGCTTGGGCGGCTTGGCACAAAGGAAATGGACGTTGAGCAAATAAAGGAAGAGATCCGCCGAGGTCTATTGTGTAATTTCAGGCCCTAAGCCTGGCAATTAACCATTCGTCGCCGTGTCTGCTTCCCGGATCGAAAACCCCTTTCTCCAGCATGCTGAAATGCACCTGTTGCGGGGGGCGCTTGACGCTGCGCTGGGCGCGGCGCGGATGGGACTGATGCTGGATTCGATGCATCCTGAACTGCTGGCGATGGCGGCCAACTGCGCGGCACAGTTGGGCGAGGATGAATTGGCCGTGAGTTACTGGCAGCAACTGCTGGCGGTTGAGCCGACGGCGGCCGATGCCGGCAATAGCCTGGGCTTGCTGCTCGAACGCCTGGGGCGGGTCGCAGAAGCGGAGGCGGTATTCCGGCAGGCGCTGGCGGCGTTGCCCGATGACGCCAATCTGCAATCCAACCTCGGCTTGCTGCTGGAAAACACCGGGCGCTATGCCGAGGCGGAAAGTTGTTTGCGGCAGGCGGTGGCCTTGTCGCTGGACTCGGCCAATGCGGCCGAGATTCTTTCCAACCTGGCCGGCCTGCTGGCCCGGCTGGATCAGGTGGCCGAGGCGGAGACCCTCTACTGCCGGGCGATCGCCGCACAGCCCGATTTTGCCATCGGGCATTCCAATCTCGGCGTGCTCTATTCCGTGCTACACCGAAACGAGGAGGCGGAGCAGGCGTTGCGCCGCGCCTTGGCTTTGCAGCCCGATCACCTGCAGGCGCAGGCAAATCTGGCGCAGTTGCTGCTGTCGCTTGGCCGCTGGCATGAAGCCTGGCCCTTGCATGAGAGCCGGCAGTCGGTGTTTGTCGGCGGAGGAAGCGGAGCGGCGATACGATTGCCGAACTGTCCGCAGTGGCAAGGCGAATCACTGCTCGGCAAGGCGATTGTCGTGTTGCCCGAGCAGGGGTTGGGCGACGAGATCCAGTTCTGTCGTTATCTTGCCTGGCTGAAAGCGCAGGGGCTGTGTCAGCTGACCCTGGTCTGCCGCCCGGTGCAGAAGGCGCTGATGCAGACGCTGGCCGGGCCGGATGTCGTGCTCGGCCTGGATGAGGCGACGCCCTTCATCGAACAGCACGACTACTGGGTCTTCCTGCTGTCCTTGCCGCTCCATGCCGGCACGACGCCGGATACGATCCCCGGCCCGGTGCCTTACCTGTTCGCCGATCCGCAACGCCAGCAGGCCCTGGCACCCTGGCTGGCCGGCGCGGAGCAGCCGGCCGTGAAGCGGGTTGGCGTGGTGTGGCGGGGCAACCCCGGTCATACCAACGACGCCG
>Ga0062383_10000211_pt1 | contig 14592 bp, 13 predicted proteins | sample DOMMetBare3Fresh_FD_59508 | JGI IMG/M metagenome (GOLD analysis project Ga0062383, IMG submission 59508) | Wetland sediment microbial communities from St. Louis River estuary, USA, under dissolved organic matter induced mercury methylation -... | ecosystem: Environmental > Aquatic > Freshwater... | reverse complement strand
GGGGATGGCACTTTTTTTCACAAAAAAACAGCTGGTGCCGCCTTTCAGTCTACTTCGTTCACCTGAGCGTGATTGTTATCTTCATCGGCGCCATCATCGGCTCGCTCTTTGGTTACAAAGCGGGGGTGACTATTTTCGAAGGAGATACCGTCTCTTCGGTCATGTCGCGAGACGGCAAGGAAATTCCGCTCGATTTTTCACTACGTTGTGAAAAGTTCAGTGTGGCCTACTACAAAACCGGCGCCCCGCGCGAGTTCAAGAGCATCCTGACGGTGCTGGAGCAGGGGAAACCGGTTCCCGGTTACACCAATGTACCGGTCATTGTAAATGACCCGCTCAGTTACAAGGGGATCACCTTCTATCAATCCAGTTATGGTAATGACGGTAATTTCTTCTTCACCATCAGTACCCTGGATGGCACCAAGAGTATGCCGATATCGGTTGGCGCCACGTCATCGACGACACTCCCTGATGGCAGTAGCATGCACGTGATCGAAGCCACCGATGATATTTCTGCTTACGCGCCGAGTCTTTCCGGTCCGGCGGCACAGGTTGAGATCCATTCACCCCAGGGACAAACCAAAAAATTCATTGTCTATGCCAATCACCCCGAGTTGAATATCAAGCATGCCAAGGAACAGTCCGATGGGGTGGTGCTCCAGTACCAGGGGGCCAAGAAAAAAATGTACACCGGTCTGCAGGTCGCCAAAGATCCCGGTGTCTGGATTGTCTGGCTCGGTTGCCTGCTGATGGTGGTCGGCATTTATGCCGCCTTCTTCCTCTCCCATCGTCGTATCTGGGTGAGGATCAGTAACGGCGTCGTCACCATGGGGGGGAACAGCAGCAAGAACCCGGGCGCCTTCCGGAATGACTTCGACGGATTGACCACACAATTAAAAACACAGCTTTCACCGGAGGAACAACAATGACCAGCTCCCTGCTTTTTAATGTCACTACCTTTGCCTATCTTGTTTCCATGCTGTTGTTTTTTGCGTTTCTGGCCAGTCGGAACAAATCGCTCGGAACCGGTGGAATTACGGTGGCCTACCTGGGACTCCTGGCACAAACCACCGCCATTATCCTGCGCTGGAAAGAGTCCTATGATATGGGAGTCGGCCATGCTCCGCTTTCCAACCTCTACGAATCGGTAGTCTTTTTTTCCTGGACGATCGTGCTGATTTTTGCCCTGCTGGATATTAAATACAAGTACCGGGTGATTGGCGCTTTTGTCATGCCGTTTGCGCTGCTCGGCATGGCGTGGGCGCAGCTGGGGATGAATACCGGCATTGAGCCGCTGGTGCCGGCGCTGCAAAGTAACTGGCTGTTGTATCACGTAATTACCTGCTTCCTCGGCTATGCCGCCTTTGCCGTGGCGTGCGGCATTTCGATCATGTATCTGATCAAGGCCAAACATGACGCAAGTGGTCAGAATGCCGGAGAGTCGAGCGTCATGTCCATGTTTCCTCCGATCAAGGTGCTGGATGACCTGAACTATCGTGCCATCATGGTCGGCTTCCCGCTGTTGACCTTGGGGATCATCACCGGAGCTGCCTGGGCCAACTACGCCTGGGGAACCTACTGGAGCTGGGACCCGAAAGAAACCTGGTCACTGATCGTCTGGTTTGTCTACGCCGCTTTCCTGCATGCCCGCATCACCAAAGGGTGGGTCGGCAAACGGGCGGCCTGGCTCTCGGTGATCGGTTTTGCCGCCACCATCTTCTGCTATCTGGGGGTTAATCTGTTCCTCTCCGGCCTGCACAGTTACGGTGGACGATAAAATCACTACTTGACAGACATGGTGCTGTTAATCTACAGTCACCTCTCAATGAAGGGGAGTAGCTATCAGCCGGAGACATGGCTGATCCCGTGTTCGTCAACACAGTCTAACGACTCGGACCGGGAACGATAACCATCGCAAGCAAGACCTTTATCCACAGCCGGCAGGTAGCAGCTGCTGTGGATAAAGGTCTTTTTTATTTTCTTCAAATCATTAACGGAGGTTGTACAATCATGGCATGGCTGACTGATCCGCAGGTCTGGATGGCGCTGGTAACACTGACGGCGCTGGAAATTGTGCTCGGCATCGACAACATCATCTTCATCTCCATTCAGGCCGGGAAACTGCCGCCCGAGCAACGGGAAAAGGCACGGCTGCTCGGGCTGGGGCTGGCCATGTTCATCCGGATTGCGCTGCTGTTCTCCCTGACCTGGCTGATGGGGCTGACGGCGCCCCTGTTCACGATACTCGGCAATGAAATTTCCGGGCGCGACCTGATCCTCCTCCTGGGAGGACTGTTTCTGATCTGGAAAAGCACCATGGAGATCCACGAGAAGCTGGAGGGGGAGGAGGAAATCAGCGCTGCCCGGGTCGGTTCGACCTTTACCGGCGTGATTGTGCAAATTCTGCTGCTGGACATCGTCTTCTCCCTCGACTCGATTATCACCGCCCTGGGGATGGCCAACCAGTTGGCGGTCATGGTGGCGGCGGTGGTGGTGGCCGTCGGTTTCATGATGCTGTTTTCCGGAAAAATCAGCGCCTTTGTGGAACAGCACCCGACCATCAAGATGCTGGCGCTCAGTTTCCTGCTCCTGATCGGTGTGTCGCTGATCGGTGACAGCCTGGATATGCACATCCCCAAAGGGTATATTTATTTTGCCATGGCATTTTCAGTTCTGGTGGAGTTGCTCAACCTGAAGTTGCGGCGTAGTACACCGGTGAAATTGCACCAGCCCCATCTGGCCGATACACCCGAAAAATGAACTGGTCTTCCTGAACTCAAAGAACTCAGTAAACTCTACGAACTCTACGAACTCTACGAACTCAATGAACTCAATGAACTCTATGAACTCAATGAACTCTATGAACTCTATGAACTCTATGAACTCTATGAACGGAAATGTTACACTTAAAGGAGCAGAAAGATGAAATATCAAACAGTCAGGTTCTTTACCATTGCAGCGGCAGTACTGTTTCTCAGCATCAGTGTGCTGACGTTGAATGCCGAAGCGCGAGCCGGCGGCAGCCGCTCCATGGGGAGCCGGGGGGCGCGCAGTTATTCCCGGCCAGCCATCCCTCCTTCTCAGCCGAGCCAGTACCGCCAGGCGGCCGTACCTCCCCCCAACAGCTTTCAGCAACCGGCCGGAGGCGGGTTTATGAGAAGTATGGCGGGCGGTCTGATGGGGGGGATGTTGGGAAGCATGCTGTTCAGCAGTTTTGCCGGAGCAGGTGGCGGCATGGGGGGAGCAAGCGGCGGTATCGGCCTGTTTGAAATCATTCTGCTGGCTGGTGGCGCTTATCTGCTCTACCGCTATCTGAAAAAGAAGCGAGCCGAGAATTAACCTTGGGACGGAGTAGTGTCGCTGTGGCGCAATCGTAAGGTTGCAGCGCACGAGTTGTTTGTTCGTCAGGCAGGGGAACATCATGAAGCAGTTTGTCATAAAAACTGTTGGCCAGCTTAAACGGCTGATCGTGATCATCATCGGATTCACGGTCGTGGCGGTAGGAATTGCCATGATCGTCTTGCCGGGACCTGCGGTGGTGGTGATCCCGATCGGTTTGGCGATCCTGGCCACCGAATTCATCTGGGCCAGAAAGCTCCTGGTGAACTTCAAGGAGCGGTTTGCCCGCCTGAGAAACGGCAACGGATCCCGGGAGAAGTAGTCTGGGGGGTATTGTTGCCGCCAAAGATGACATTGCTTAAATGCATGGTATTATTCAGCGCTATTGGAATTAACCATTACTCTGTTGCGAGGAGGGCGTATGTGGAGAAACCGCTACCCAGGAGTGCTGCTGTTAGCTCTGTTTGCTTCGCTGTTCTGGATGACGCCGGATTGCTGTTGGGCGGCATCAGGCGAGGTGCGGCTCTCAAAGGGGCAGACTGTCTATGTGCCGGCCTACTCCAATGTATTTACCGGGCCGAGAAAACTTCCCTACCAACTGGCGACAACACTCAGTATCCGCAACACCGATCTGACCGCGTCGCTTCAGGTCAGCTCCATTGATTATTACGACACTGCTGGCAAGTTTATCCGGCGCTACCTTGCCAAACCGCTGCTGCTCGGGGCGTTGGCCTCCACCTTTGTACACATCGAGGAAAAGGATGACAGTGGCGGGTTTGGCGCCAACTTCATCGTCAGGTGGGGGGCCGGGAAGCTGATCAACGCGCCGATCATCGAATGTGTGATGATCGGAGCAACGTCAGGACAGGGGATCTCTTTTGTCAGCCCAGGTCAGGAGATCAGGGAATAATGCGAGCAATCGTGTCTGCTGGGGAATACCGGATAGTTTGATGTTCTCGCGGCACGGCAAGGAGCACCATGAATCCGCAGACAAAACAACAGCAAACCTGGCACCATCTGACGGAAGCGGAACTGCTGACACTGCTCGCTACGTCACGGGAAACGGGGCTTGATTCCTCCGAAGTCGTGCTGCGGCAGCAAAAGTTCGGCCGCAACCTGATCACCCCATCCAAAGGGCAAAGCCCGCTGATTCTCTTTCTGCTCCAGTTTCACCAGCCGCTGATCTATATCCTGCTGGCAGCAGCTGTCATAACCAGTTTTCTGCAGGAATGGGTTGATGCCGGTGTCATTTACGGGGTTGTGCTGGTTAACGCAATCATCGGCTTTATCCAGGAAGACAAGGCGGTCAAGGCGATTGAGGCACTTTCACAGGCACTGACCGGCAGCGCCACGGTTGTGCGGGGGGGATTACGTCAGCAGATTCCTGCCGAGGATCTGGCGCCGGGCGATCTGGTGCTGCTGCAGCCGGGCGACAAGGTGCCGGCGGATCTGCGACTGGTTAGCACGCGGGAGTTACAAATCGCCGAAGCTCCCTTGACCGGAGAATCGCTGGCAGTACACAAGACCAACGAAGCACTCCCGCTGGAGACCTTGTTGGCTGACCGTTGCAACATGGCCTATTCGTCAACCCTGGTGATCAGCGGCGTCGGGAGCGGAGTGGTGGTGGCCACCGGTGATCTGACGGAAATCGGGCGGATCAACCAGCTGATCGCCAAGGCCGATATTCTTTCAACTCCACTGACCCGCAAGATATCCCGTTTCAGTTCGCTGCTGCTGTACATCATACTTGCCCTGTCGGCGCTCACCTTTGTGGTTGGGGTGCTGCGGGGAGCGTCGATGTTCGACATGTTCATGGCGGTGGTCGCCCTGGCAGTCGGCGCAATTCCCGAAGGACTGCCGGCGGCGGTCACCATTACGCTTGCCATCGGTGTCGGAAAAATGGCCCGGCGCAACACCATCATCCGCAAACTCCCGGCAGTTGAAACCCTGGGGAGTACCACCATCATCTGCTCCGACAAGACCGGCACCCTGACCCAGAACCAGATGACCGTACAGGAAATTCATACCGGTGGTGATTTGATTCTGCTTTCCGGCAACGGTTATGGGCCGGAGGGAAGCTTCAGCCGTAACGGCTTGTTGCTTGATCCGTCAGAACATCCGGCCTTGCGGGAATGCCTGATGGCGGGGATGCTCTGCAATGACGCCGTAGTGCGCAAGGCCGGAGACGAGTGGCAGGTGGAGGGTGATCCCACCGAGGCTGCCCTGCTGACTGCAGCTCGCAAAGCTGATCTTGACGATGAAACCATTCGTTCCCGTTTCCCCCGCCTGGATGTCATCCCCTTTGAATCAGAGTACCAGTACATGGCAACCCTGCATGAAGATGACAGTTGCCAGACCATCTATCTGAAGGGAGCGCTGGAGAGCCTGCTCCCCCGTTGCAGCCAGGAACTCTCTGCGAGCGGAACAACGCTACCCCTGGATGGCGAACAATGGAACCGCCGGGGTGAAGCAATGGCGGCCAAAGGGTTGCGGGTGCTCGCCTTTGCCCGTCTGCAGCGTAGCGTTGGCAGGAATGAACTGGATCATGGTGATCTGACGGCCAGCCTGACCTTGCTCGGTCTGCAGGGGATGATCGATCCTCCCCGGAACGAGGCGGTGCGTGCGATTGCGGTCTGCCGCAAGGCCGGCATCCAGGTCAAGATGATTACCGGCGATCATGTCATCACCGCTGCCGCCATTGCCCGTCAGATCGGTTTGCAGGGCGCCGGCAGCGATGTTGATCAAACTCCGGCGCTGAATGGCCGGGAGCTGGAACTGCTTTCCGACCGAGAGCTGATTGAGGCTGTCGGGCGTACCGCTGTCTTTGCCCGGGTGGCGCCGGAGCAGAAACTCCGCCTGGTGGAGGCGTTGCAGGCCCGGGGAGAGGTGGTCGCCATGACCGGCGATGGGGTCAACGATGCCCCGGCGCTCCGCCAGGCCGATATTGGTGTGGCCATGGGGATCGGTGGCACCGAGGTCGCCAAGGAGGCAGCCGATATGGTGTTGACCGATGACAACTTTTCATCCATCGAGGCGGCTGTGGAAGAAGGGCGCGGTGTCTACGACAATCTGGTCAAGTTTATTACCTGGACGCTCCCGACCAATCTGGGGGAAGGGTTGGTAATTCTGGCGGCCGTGTTGGCCGGTGTTCAACTGCCGATCCTGCCTGTGCAAATCCTCTGGATCAATATGACCACGGCGGTGCTGCTCGGGTTGATGCTCGCCTTTGAACCGAAGGAACCGGGAATCATGGAACGGGCGCCGATAGATCCCCAAAAACCGCTCTTGACCTTGGAGCTGACCATCAGGATCGTGATTGTGGGAGTGCTGCTGCTGGCGGTGTCATTCGGTCTGTTCCAGTGGCAACTGTCGCTCGGGAACAACCTTGCCGTGGCGCGCAGTTGTGCCGTCAACGCCTTTGTGTTCGGCGAACTGTTCTATCTGTTCAATTGCCGCTCGCTGCATACCTCGTTGCGGAAAATCGGGTTGTTCAGCAATGTCTGGCTGCTGTGGGGGGTGGGGATCATGATTGCGCTGCAGTTGCTGTTTACCTATCTGCCGGTGATGAACAGAGCTTTTGGCAGCCGGCCGATCGGGGTTTCGGCATGGGGTGTGATTCTGGCCGCATCCTTTGCGATCTACCTGGTGATCGAGATTGAGAAACGGCTGTGGAGAAGGTAGTGGTCGAACGGTGGGAACGGTGGGGACGGAAAACGGGCATGATGTTTTCATCATGCCCGTTTTCATTTCCAAGCGGCTATGCCGTCGACAGCTTATTTTACCTCGGTAACTTTACCGCTTGCCAGATCATAGCGTTTCAGCAGTAGTTTTACCTGGCCGGAAGTGATTGCTTCTTCGATGATTTTGGATGATGTCTTCAGCTCTTCGGCCACAATTCTGACGTTCTCATCAACGGCAGCGTCCACCAGCCGGTCAATGCCGGTGTAGTTCTTGAATGCGGTATCAACCGCTGGTTTGATCTTGTAGAGAATGCTGCCGATGTTGTCATCCTTGTTGATCACTGCCTTGGTTTTGACCGCTTCGGCGGTTGATTTGACTGCGCCGCATTGTGAATGTCCCAGCACCATCAGCACCACCGGTGATTTAAGGTGCTCGATGGCATATTCGATACTCCCGAGCTGATGCTTGTCAACCACGTTACCTGCTACGCGGATCACAAACAGTTCCCCCAACCCCTTGTTCAACAGGATTTCAGGTGGAACTCGCGAGTCCGAGCAGGTTAACACGATGGTCAGCGGTTGTTGTCCGTTTTTGGCCAGATCTGCCATGACGGTTTTAGAACTGTTGGAGGTGAGTGGTGTGAAATCTCCGGCAATAAATTTGGCATTTCCGTCAGCCAAGGCTTGTTCGGCTGCCGCCTGTTTGGTTGGGTCGGCGGTGGCGCTGCTGCAACCCGTCATTGCAACGGCGCTGCATACCAACATGAGAGATACCAGCCAGAGACAGATTTTTTTTGAACCGATTTTCATACACACTCCTTATTTTTAATGATTGCCGTAAAACGGATTTGCGTGAATATCATTTTAATAATTAGCTGTCAATAAGAATGTATGGTGTGAGAACAGTAAATAGTTGAATAATATTGTATGAATAGGATCGTTTTGCTCGTGTTGCATCCGCACTCTAACAGTGGAACGTATGCGACTGTTTTTTTTCGCGCCGCGAAACTATTGTTTTGTTATTGTGATAAATAAATCATTGCGTCTTAGTGTATGAAAATTTATAGTGCTGTCATGTTTCGTTATCGCACCTTCAAAGCATTTACCACATTTGGAGTGATCTTCTTCCTGACCTTTCTGGGGATGCGTATTCAGGCGTTGGACAAGCATCACAAGCCGCGCCCCCGGCCGCGCGCAGTTCTCAACTGCCAGGCCAAGGCGGCTAGCAACTCACTCCTCCCCGCTTCCGGCTATGAAGTGCCACCCTTGGCGGTTATACATGAACACTCACTCCCCCTGATTCATGGGGCTGAAACTATTGCTGCAGGTACGTCGTTTTCCCTACCGTCCGCCTTCCCCACAAATTACAACCCAACCCAGGGGCGTTCTCCCCCTGTTTGCTGATCCCTGCATTTAATTCTTCCGTTGTCTCAACATTAACCGTAACAGGTGGAGCCAGCTCCCGATGGGGTGAACTAATGTTCAATCCCAGGGCGGCTTTCTTACCCACAGGACAACCTATGACTTCCCTATCGATCGTCATACCGGTCTATAATGCGGACAAAACCATCGCCGATTTGAGCCGGACACTGATATCTCTGCTGGCAGATCAGTATCAGCTGCAGATCGTGCTGGTTAACGACTTCAGCCAAGACGCCAGCGATGCTGTCGCCAAGGCGCTGCAGGCAGAATTTCCCGTTATCATCACCTATGCCCGGCTCTCCCGCAATTTTGGTGAGCATAATGCTGTCATGGCCGGGCTTAACCTGGCACAGGGGGATTATGTGGTGGTCATGGATGACGACTTTCAGAACCCGCCCGAGGAAGTTCCCCGCCTGGTGGAGAAAATCAGGCAGGGGTTTGATGTGGTCTACTGCCAGTATCCCCAGAGACACGACAGCCTGTTCCGCAATTTTGGCAGTTATCTCAACGGCAGCATGGCACGGGTGGTGCTGAAAAAGCCGTCCAACCTCTATCTTTCCAGTTTCAAAGCGATGAACCGTTTTCTGGTTGAGCAGATTATTCTCCATAAGACCCCCAATCCGTATATCGATGCCATTATCTTGCAGGTAACCCGTAACATCGGCATGCTTGATGTCCGGCACGATCCCCGGCGCGTGGGAAGTTCCGGCTACACCTTGAAAAAACTGACAGCGCTGTGGGGGGACATGATCGTCAGTTATTCCCTGATACCGTTACGCTTGCTGGCGGGACTGGGCGCCGTGCTCTCGTTGCTTGGAGTCTATTCCATGCTGGAAATGCTGATCAGGTCTGCGAATCCCGGCCTGACCGATTTCACCGATATCGAGGAACTCTCTTCCATCAGCATGTTCTTCAGGGGATTCCAGTTGCTGGCAACCGGCATTGTGGGTGAGTATGTAGGGCGCATCTATCTTAAACTGAATCAACAGCCTCAATTCATCATCCGGGAACTGCTGTCGACATCCGCCCCGCATGGAACGGCTGAGTCAGGAAACCGGCATGTCTGACCGTCAGCATACCATTCCCTCATGCCTGGCAATTCATCCCGCTCATGTGGCTGAAATAGTGCGGTCTGCCGATTGCACCACCCCCCGGCATGCTGATGAGTATGTGGCCGAGTGGCTGATGCTGGCCCGGCGCAATCGCACCCAGCAGAGTATGATGATTCCGCTTGAATCGATGCAGGGGTGGCTGCGTCATCCCCAGGCGGGAACCATCTGCCACACCACCGGCCGTTTCTTCAGCATTACCGGGCTGCATGCCCGTCATCGAACCGGTCAGGAAGAACTGGAGTGGGACCAGCCGATCATTGACCAGCCGGAGGTCGGTATTCTCGGTATTCTGGCCAAACGCATCAATGGGGTGCTCCACTTTTGTCTGCAAGCCAAGGAAGAACCGGGAAACATCGGCGGAATACAGCTTTCGCCGACGGTTCAGGCCACCTACAGCAACTACACGGGCGCCCATGGTGGTGGCAGTCCGTTGTTCCTGGAACATTTTATCGATCCTCCTGCTGATAAACTGCTGTTTGCACGGTTGCAGACCGAGGATGGCGGACGTTTTCTCTACAAATCGAATCGTAACATGATTGTCTGCGCCGGAGATGAGCTCGGCGAGGATCTGCCGGACGGCTTTATCTGGCTGACCTTGCGGCAAATCGCAACTCTCATCAGAGGGGGGGACATGGCAATCAACGCCTGCGTTCGCAGCATTCTCTCGGTTCTGATATTCACCTGCCGGGTCGGTGATGGGCACGAGCATGAGTGCCACCGGGAAGAACTGCACGAAACGCTGCAATGGGTCGATGACCGACGGGCGGCCAACCATATCCTGCTGAGAAGGATCGGGCTCGATCAGCTGCAGGAGTGGGAGGTGGACGAAAAAGGTTATTTTTCCCACCGCGATAAACGGTTTTTTCGAATTGTGGGACTCAGGGTAACCACCGGCAGCCGTGAAGTCAGGTCGTGGGATCAGCCGATCATCCAGAACCCGGCTGCCGGTATTATCGGCCTCCTGCTGCGCAAGGGAAACACCGGGGTGGAGCTGCTGATGCAGGCCAAGGCAGAGGTCGGTAACCGCACCATCGTACAACTCGGACCATCGGTGCAGTTCACCCAGGGGAATTACGAGGGAAGCCGGAAACTTAAAAAACCGTTCCTGTACCATGAGTTCCTGCTGGAAAAGAATTTCTCCCTGATCCATGAAAGCCGCCAGACCGAAGAAGGGGCGCGCTTTTACCGGGAATACCATCTGCACCGTATCCTGATGCTTCCCTCCTGGGCCGAATTGACCATACCCGCTGATTACCATTGGCTCCCGCTGTCCCAGGTCATATTTCTGCTGCAACAGGGGGATCTGGTAAATTCCTGCGCCCGCAGCATCCTGTCATGTCTGCTGTGACGGCTGATGCTCCGCTCAGGGTCGGTATTCTGGGGTGTTCCGACATTGCCCGCCGCAGATTCATTCCAGCCTTGCTGAAAAGCAGCCATGGCTCCCTGGCAGCCGTGGCAAGCCGGGATCGGGAAACGGCAGCTGCCTGGGTTAGCGGAACAACGGCCGAGGCAATGGAGTATCAGCAACTGATCGACGCTCCCCACATCGATCTGATCTATATCTCACTCCCCAATCATCTCCATCTGGAATGGTCACTCAAGGCATTGCAGCACGGCAAGCATGTACTGTGCGAAAAACCGCTCGGACTTTCGGCTGATCAGGTCAACCGCATGCTGGATTGTGCCGACCGCCATCAGCGTTTGCTGTATGAAAACCTGATGTACCTCCGGCATCCGCAGCACGCGCTGGTCAAAGAGATCATCGCGGCGGGAAACATCGGTCGTGTCCGCTCGCTGCGCGCTGTTTTCACCATCCCGAGCCTGGGGGATGGGAACTTCAGGATGAAACGGGAAGCGGGAGGGGGGGCGTTCCATGATCTGAACCGCTATCCGTTCAGCGCGGCACTCTATTTTCTGAAAGGGGAACAGTACCGGCTGCTGCGGGGTATGATGGAACAGCGGGAGGGACTCGACCTTGCCATGGCCGGGGAAGCGGTCAGCGATGCCGATGAGCACTTTTCTTTCGAGATCGCCTTTGGCAAGCCGTATCAATCCATGTACGAAATCAACGGCGAGTCGGGATCGATCAAGGTTGAGCGTGCTTTTACCACCCCGCCGGAGTTGGAAAACCTGGTCGTGCTGACGATTAGCGGCAGTGAACAGACCTTCAGGGTACCTCCGGCGGATCATTTTCAGGCTACCATCGATCATGTCTGCCGGTTGATCCGGGGAGGGGAGTGGGGTGAAAATCACCGCTCGACCCGCAAACTGGGGGAATTGGCGGAGATGATCGCTGGCGGATGCCGACAGGAGATCAAGGGATGAAAACCATGACAGGCAAGGTGCGCTATTGGGATTATCTGACCGATTACGAAGCCGGGCGGCAGGAGTACCTGGCGGCAGTTGATGCGGTCTTCTCCTCCGGCCGCCTGATTCTGGGTGAGCAGGTTGCCAGCTTTGAGGAACGTTTTGCAGCCTACTGCGGGGTGCCGTTTGCCGTGGGGGTTAATTCCGGCACCGATGCAATTTTCCTCGCTTTGAAGGCGTTGGGTATCACCGTTGGTGACGAGGTGATCACGGTTTCCAATACAGCCGTGCCGACCGTGGCTGCCATCCGTGCCACGGGCGCCACGCCGGTGTTTGCGGATGTGGAACATGATACCTATCTGATGGATCTGCAGCAGGTGGAAGCGTTGATTACCACCCGCACCCGCTGCATTGTGGCGGTTCACCTCTGTGGCCAGATGGTTGACATGCCCCCCCTGATGGAGCTTGCCCGGCAGCACCGGCTGCGGGTGGTTGAGGATTGCGCCCAGGCCTGTGGCGCCACCCATCAGGGGAAGCGCGCCGGCAGTTATGGTGATATCGGCGCCTTTTCCTTCTATCCCACCAAGATCCTGGGAGCTTTTGGCGATGGCGGGATGCTGACCAGCTCTTCCCCCGAGTTGGGTCCCCGGCTGAAACGGCTCCGCATGTACGGCATGGATTCGCTCTATTATGCCGAAGAAGAGGGGTATAACTCCCGTCTGGATGAAGTGCAGGCTGCCCTGCTCAATATCAGGCTTCCCAGGCTGGCTGCGGCGGTGGAACAGCGCCGCACGATTGCCCGCCTGTACGATCAGGGGCTGGCGGGGATTGATGCGCTCGGTCTCCCGGCGGTCCGGTCAGGGCGCGAACATCAGTACTACCTGTACACCATCCGTACGGAACAGCGGGATCAGTTGATGGCCTGCCTGCGGGATCAGGGGATCGAGTCCAAGATCAACTACCCCTGGCCGATTCATCTGATGCGCGGTTACTCCTTTCTTGGCTGGCGCGAAGGGAGTCTGCCGGTCACCGAGCATCTGGCGCAGACCATCGTTTCGCTCCCGCTCTACCCGGAGATGCCGCTGGAAGACGGGGAGCGGGTGGTGGATGCGCTGCGACGGTTCTACCGGGGAAGCCGATGAACCGGGCCGAATACCGCCGCATGTATGAAGCGGAAGATTGCCACTGGTGGTATGTGGGGCTGCATGAGCTGATTCTCGACCACGTACGGCAGGAACGCCAACGGTCGGCACGTCCCCTGCGGATTCTGGATGCCGGCTGCGGCACGGGGCGGTTATGTCAGCTCATGTCACCCTACGGTGAGGTTGAGGGGCTTGATGCCTCGTCAGAGGCGGTGCACTTCTGTCATCAACGGGGTGTGGATGCGACGATTGTTGATTTGAATGAGGTGCGGCTGGAGTCTGGGTGCTATGACCTGATTACCTCGATCGATGTGCTGTATCATGCGGGTATCCGGGATGACGTGGCCGTGCTGAAACAGTTTGCTCGCGCTTTGAAACCGGGCGGCCTGTTGATCCTTAACCTGGTTGCCTTTGAATTCCTGCGCAGCAGTCATGACGTGGCGGTGCATACCCGCGAGCGTTATACCCGCCCCCTGCTGGCGCAACGCCTGGCATCAGCAGGGTTTCGCAATTCCTACCTGAGCTACCGCGTAACGTTGCTGTTTCCGCTGATTGCCGCCTACCGGCTGGCGGCGCGCCTGGTGTGCTCCCGTCAGACTCCCCGTGACACCGCTTCCGATGTTGCCATGCCATCGTTGCTGGTCAATAAACTGCTGTTGGCCTGTGTCAGGATGGAGAACCGGCTGTTGGGACACTGTTCGCTCCCCTTTGGCAGCTCGCTGCTGGCAGTCGCGAGAAAGCAATAAATGCAAGGCAAGGTGCTGACCATGAAAAAAATGAAGAAAAACAAAACCCCGGCCGCAACCGTCGAGAACGAACCGTCAACATTATCCGATGCCGACAGTCTGTGGCACGATCCTTTTGTGCATCTGCTGCTGATCCTGGTGACCGGATTTGTGGTCTACTTCAATTCCATCAATGTGCCATTCATGTTCGATGACTACGACTACCTGGTCAAAAATCCGGTTATCCAGAGTTTTGACTGTTTTCCCGATACCAGCCAATCGTTTGGCTATGCAATTGCCCAGGATGTAAAAAACAATCTGGTGCTGCGCCCGGTAAGTTACTTCACGTTCGCTCTCAATTATGCCCTCCATGGTACGGAGATCTTCGGCTTTCACCTGGTCAACCTGTTGCTCCACATCGGCTGCAGCCTGCTGCTGTACTACCTGTTCAGGCAGCTGATGCTAACGCCGGTCATGGCCGAACGTGCCAGCCAGGGGGAAGCGGGTGGGGACGGTCAGCCCTGGTATCTCCCCCTGTTTGCGGCGCTGTTGTTCGTCAGTCATCCGCTGCAGACCCAGGCGGTAACCTACATCATTCAGCGCTTCGTCCCGCTGGCAACCCTGTTCTACCTGGCGGCGCTGGTCTTGTATCTGCAGTTCCGGCGCGCCTCCGGTGCGGCGCTGCGCTGGGGGTACTATCTCCTTTCCTTGATTGCCGTGGTGCTTGCCATGGAATCGAAGGAAATCGCCTTCACCCTTCCGGTGATCATGGTGATGGTGGAATTGATCTTTTTTCGCGCTCCCCTGCTCCCCCGCCTGGTCAGGCTGTTGCCGTTTCTGCTGACCATGGCGATCATTCCCCTCA
>Ga0062383_10000210_pt1 | contig 14776 bp, 13 predicted proteins | sample DOMMetBare3Fresh_FD_59508 | JGI IMG/M metagenome (GOLD analysis project Ga0062383, IMG submission 59508) | Wetland sediment microbial communities from St. Louis River estuary, USA, under dissolved organic matter induced mercury methylation -... | ecosystem: Environmental > Aquatic > Freshwater... | reverse complement strand
AACAGTTCGTCCTTGCCCGAACGCTGGTCCACCAGACGAATGCTGACGCCGTTGTTGAGGAAGGACAGTTCGCGCAGACGCTTGGCGAGGATTTCGTAGTGGAACTCGACGTGGCCGAAGATTTCCTCGTCGGCCGAGAAATGCACTTCGGTACCGCGCTTTTCGGTATCGCCCAGCACCTTCAGCGGCGAGATTTCAAAGCCGTCACGGGTTTCCAGGCAGCGATCGACCGGCACGCCGCGCTGGAATTCCATGAAGTGCTTTTTGCCATCGCGACGGATGGTCAGGCGCAGCCACTTGGAGAGCGCATTGACGCAGGACACCCCCACCCCGTGCAGACCACCTGATACCTTGTAGGAGTTCTGGTTGAACTTGCCGCCGGCGTGCAGTTCGGTCAGCGCGATTTCGGCAGCGGAACGCTTCGGTTCGTGCTTGTCGTCCATCTTGACGCCGGTCGGGATACCCCGGCCGTTGTCGATGACGCTGATTGAATTATCGACGTGAATGGTAACGGTGATGTCGTCGCAATGCCCGGCGAGGGCTTCGTCGATCGAGTTGTCGACAACTTCGAAAACCAGATGGTGCAGACCGGTGCCGTCAGAGGTATCGCCGATGTACATGCCCGGGCGCTTGCGAACGGCTTCCAGGCCTTCGAGGATCTGGATGCTGGATTCGCCGTAAGCCGGCGAAACTTCAGCCGGGCTGCCCATTTGCGTACTTTCTTCGCTCATTGAATATTCCACGTGAAACTAGGTAATTAAATCAGGGATCAAATCCGCATCGGCATGACGACGTACTTGAATCGCTCGTTGCCCGGCACGGTGATCAACGCGCTCGAATTGGCGTCGTTGAAACTCCACTGGATTTCGTCGGTGTGCAGGTTGTTCAGCACGTCGAGCAGATAACTGACGTTGAAACCGACATCGATCGCATCGCCCTGGTACTGGACTTCGATTTCTTCCTGCGCTTCTTCCTGTTCGGCATTGGCGGCGATCAGCTTCAGGCTATTGTCGCCCAGAACGACGCGCACTCCGCGGAATTTCTCGTTGGTCAGAATCGCGGCACGGCTCATCGCCTGCATCAGCATCTGGCGACCGACGGTCATGTGATTCTTCAGCGTCGCCGGAACGACGCGTTCGTAATCGGGGAACTTGCCGTCAATCAGTTTGGAAACCAGAACCACCGAACCGAAAGCAAAACGTACCTGGTTGCTCGCCAGCGTGATGTGCAAAGGTTCCTCATTATCGACCAGCAGACGGTTCAATTCGAGCACGGTCTTGCGCGGCAGGATCATTTCCTGGCGCGGCAGGTCGGCTTCGATTTCGACGCTGGCAAAGGCCAGGCGATGACCGTCGGTGGCCACGGCGCGCAGTTCCTTGCCTTCGACCAGCAGCAGCAGGCCGTTCAGGTAGTAACGGACGTCCTGTGCCGCCATGCTGTACTGAGTCTTGCCCAGCAACTGGCGGAAAGCCTTCTGGGAAATCTGGAATTCCTTGGTTTCCCCTTCAGTCATCGTCATCCGCGGGAAATCGTCGGCAGGGAGGGTTTGCAGATTGAAGCGGCTCTTGCCGCCGCGCACTTGCAGACGCTTGTCTTCAAGGCTGAGGCTGACTTCGGTGGTATCCGGCAGCGAACGCAGGATTTCCTGCAACTTGCGTGCACCGACCGTGACAGCGCCATCGCCGTCGCCACCGGCACCGTCGGTTGCCGTGGTGATCTGGATTTCAATATCGGTTGCCAGCAGGGTGAGCCGATCACCCTTCTTTTCCAGCAGGACATTGGACAGGATGGGCAGCGTGTGACGACGTTCAACAATTCCCGACACAGACTGCAGCGGGGCTAAAAGCGTGTCTCTTTGGGTTTTAATAAGAACCATAAATAAAATTCCTTTAAAGACTATATCGGGAACAGTTCTGTGGATAACCGAAAATTTACGTTTATTTTCAGACGATTAATTCAAAAACCGGGTTCTGCAAAAAGCTCTGAATTGCCTGTGGATGAATTCTGGATAATTTTCCCATAAAGGCTAAAACTCGGTTAGCCCACAATTCCCTGACAGCTTTCCCACAGACTTATCGACAGCCTTTATCCTTTCAATACTTGCAGCAATACATGCAGGTCGTGGTTGAGTTCGTTTTCCTTGGTACGCAAAGAATCGATGGTTTTGACTGCGTGAATCACCGTCGTATGGTCGCGACCGCCGAAAGCATCGCCGATTTCCGGGAAACTGTGCGAGGTCACTTCCCGGCATAGCCACATCGCCACCTGGCGCGGACGAGCAATGGCGCGTGTTCGCTTTTTCGAGAACAAGTCGGCAACCTTGATCTTGTAGTAGTCGGCAACGGTCTTCTGGATATTGTCCATGCCGACATTGCGCACCGAACCGATCAGGTCCTTCAGTGCTTCCTTGGCCAGATCCAGCGCGATCACACGGCCGTGGAAAGAGGAATAGGCCAGCACTTTCTTCAAGGCCCCTTCCAGTTCGCGCACATTGGAGCGCAGGTGCTTGGCAATGAAGAAGGCCACTTCGTCGTCGAGCTGCAAGCCTTCCGCTTCAGCCTTCTTTTTCAGAATGGCGACACGCATTTCCAGTTCCGGCGGTTCGATCTGGACTGTCAGGCCCCAATCGAAACGGGTAACCAGACGATCATCCAGGCCATTGATGTCCTTCGGATAGGTATCGCAGGTGATGATGATCTGCTTGCGTGCCTCGATCAGCGCATTGAACAGGAAGAAGAACTCTTCCTGCGAACGGTTCTTGCCGTTGAAGAACTGCACGTCGTCGAGCAGCAGGACATCGAGCGAGCGATACATCCGCTTGAAGGTGTCGAAGGATTTCTGCTGATAAGCCCGCACCACGTCGGAGTAATAGTCCTCGGCATGCACGTAACGGACGATCTTTTCCGGGTTTTCGCGCAGGATGGTGTTGCCGATGGCGTGAATCAAGTGGGTCTTGCCGAGGCCGGCACCGCCATAGATGAACAGCGGGTTGTAGGCGCCGCCCGGATTGTTGGCGACCTGAACGGCCGCAGCGCGGGCCAAGTCGTTGGCCTTGCCGACCACCAGGTTGTCAAAGGTGAACGACGAAAACAGGCGGGATTTTTCGTAATTACTGCCCTTGCCGCGATTTTTCTCCACAGCCGGTTGCTGAACCGGTGCCGCTTCACCCGGACTGTTTGCTGCGCTGCCTGGACGAGCTTCGCCGGCCGGGGCGGCTTTCGGGCTGCCGATGATCAGCGCAATGCTGACCGGTTCGTTGAAAAAGGCACGGCAGTAATCTTCGATGCGGCCGAGATAGCGATCGCGAACCCATTTAAGAATGAAACTGTTTGGCGCGATCAGGCGCAAACCTTCAAGCGGTGCGCCTTCACCTTCAAGCCGCAGAGGCTTGATCCAGGTGTTGAATTGCTGCGCGGGCAATTCCTGCTCAAACCGCTGCAAACAGGATTCCCAGAAACCGGTCATCGACGACTACACTCCTCCCCGCATTGCCGAATCGACTTGCGGTTTAACTATATGATTTATTTGCTAATGCTTTAACAAAATTGGCGGCCCTGGGGCCGCCGTCTAGAGGCCGTATTCTACCCGCCATCCACAAAGTTATCCACAGCATTGACAAATAATTGATCTTGACAAGCTCTATGAAAACACGGTGTAATCACGTGTTTTTCTTAGCACATCAAGGGATTACCAACATGAAACGCACGTATCAACCGTCGGTCGTGCGCCGCAAGCGCACCCATGGCTTCCTGGTCCGTATGCGCACCAAGGGTGGCCGTGCAGTTATCGCTGCTCGCCGCGCTAAGGGTCGCAAACGTCTGGCTGTTTAAACCGGACGTTCGGCGAGGTGGCACAAACCTTCGCCAGACGATATCGCCTGACAAAAACGGATGAGTTCTCATCCGTTTTTGGTTTCAGGAAGGCGATTCGTGGAACATTGCTGATGCTGCACTATCAGCCAAGGCCTGCCGAATTCACCGAAGCGCGCCTGGGTTTGGTCGTCGGCAAAAAATTGCTCAAGCGATCGGTTGACCGTAACCGAGTCAAACGTATCATTCGCGAACAATTTCGTTGTCAGCGGGAAAACCTGCCGGCTTGCGACTTGGTCGTCCGGCTGGCTGTCAAACCGAAGCCGCTCGATAACAAGTTGTTGGTAGGTGATTTTCTCGCTTTGCTGGAAAAGCTGCGACGGCCACGGCCGAAGCGGAATGAATGATGAAGCGCATATTGATCGGCATGTTTCGGGTCTATCAGTATGCGATCAGCCCGTTTCTGGGGCGGCGCTGCCGTTTTTTTCCGAGTTGCTCGGAATATGCGGTAGAGGCAGTAGAGAAACATGGTGCCATCAAGGGTGGCTGGCTAGGCGTCAAGCGCCTCTGTCGCTGTCATCCCTGGCATCCCGGAGGGTACGACCCCGTACCCTGACTTAAGTTTTTTTTGTAGGCAGTTCATGGATACTCGACGCCTGATCCTGGTTTTGATCTTCACATTCTCCAGCTTCATGCTGTGGGAAAACTGGCAGAAATATAACCAGCCGAAACCCGCCACTGAGGCCGTTGCTGCCAGCCAAGCCGGAGCTGCACCCAAGCCGTCTGCTGCGCTGCAGCCAGGATCAGCCCCGGCAAGCCCGGTTGCGCCCACCTCGGCCGCCAACACCGGTGAAACCTTCACGATCAGTACCGACCTGATGAAGGCAACCATTTCCACCCTGGGTGGCGATCTCGTCCGCCTCGAATTGCTCAATTACAAAGAGCACGAGGACAAGCAGAAGAATTTCGTGCTCTTCGACGAAAAGCACCAATACATGGCGCAGAGCGGTCTGATCGGCCAGGGCTTGCCAACTCATCGTACCGTTCTCAAGCGTGTCGACGGCCCGGCAGCGCTGGCTGATGGCGCCAACGAACTGGTTGTCCGTCTCGATGCCCCGGCTGAAAATGGTGTCAAGGCAACCAAGGTACTAACCTTCAAGCGCGGTTCCTACGTGGTCGATGTCGCCTGGGAAGTTGCCAATGGCAGCGATAAGGCACTGGCGCCGCATGCCTACTTCCAGTTGCAACGCGATGATGTTGCGCCTTCCGGCGAAACCCGCATGGTTTCGACCTTCACCGGCTCGGCTGTCTATACCGAAACCGACAAGTACCAGAAGATTGCTTACGAAGATATCGCCAAGGACAAGGCCAAATTTACCAAGACAGCCGATAACGGCTGGCTGGCCATGGTTCAGCACTATTTCGTTTCGGCCTGGATTCCCAAGGACAAGACGCAACGCGAGTTCTATATGCGCAAGCTCGAAGGCAGCAATGTTTTCCAGGCCGGCGTAATCGTTCCTGTTGCCGAGATTGCACCGGGTGCCAAAGCTGCCACGGCTGTTTCGCTGTATGCCGGACCGCAGGAACAATCGGCACTCAAGGCTGTCGCTACCGGACTTGATCTGGTGGTCGACTATGGCTGGCTAACTATTGTTGCTGCCCCGATCTTCTGGGCACTGCAAGCCATCCATAGCCTGGTCGGCAACTGGGGCTGGGCAATCATTACCCTGACCGTCATCCTGAAGGGTATTTTCTTCCCGCTCTCCGCCGCCTCCTACAAGTCGATGGCCAAGATGCGCGTGCTGACGCCCCGTCTGGCTCAATTGAAGGAACGCTATGCCGACGACAAGCAGCGCCTCAATCAGGAGATGATGAAGCTGTACCAGACGGAAAAGGTCAATCCGTTGGGTGGTTGCCTGCCGATCCTGGTGCAGATTCCGGTATTCATTGCCCTTTACTGGGTATTGCTCGGCGCCGTCGAAATGCGTGATGCACCGTGGATCCTGTGGATCAAGGATCTGGCATCGCCGGACACGCTGTTTGGCGTGATTCCGGGGATCAACATCCCGGTCGGCTTGTTGCCCATTCTGATGATGATCTCGATGTTCATCCAGACCAAGCTCAACCCCACCCCTCCGGATCCGATCCAGGCCAAGGTCATGTTGTTCATGCCCCTTCTTTTCGGTCTGATGTTCTTCTCATTCCCGGCTGGTCTCGTGCTGTACTGGGTGGTCAACAACGTTCTTTCGATCGCCCAGCAATGGCAGATCACCCGCATGATCGAAAGCGGCGGCAAGGCAGCCAACGACGCCAAGATCTGACGTGAAATCCGACACCATCGCCGCCATCGCCACGGCGCCCGGCCGTGGTGGTGTCGGCGTCATCCGCATCTCGGGCAGCAATTTGCTGCCCTTTGCTTTTGCACTGACCGGCAAAAGCCCCAAGCCGCGCTTCGCCACCCTGGCCAATTTCCTGGCGGCTGACGGAGCAACGATCGACAGCGGTCTGCTGCTCTATTTCCCCAATCCGGCATCGTTTACCGGCGAGGACGTACTCGAATTGCAAGGCCACGGCGGCCCCGTCGTCATGCAGATGCTGCTTGGCCGTTGCCTTGATCTCGGCGCCCGCCTGGCCGAGCCCGGTGAATTCAGCCGGCGCGCCTTCCTCAACGGCAAACTCGACCTGGCCCAGGCCGAAGCCGTTGCCGACCTGATCGATGCCGCCACCACCAGCGCGGCCCGTTCGGCGGTACGTTCGCTGCAGGGTGAATTTTCCAAAGCCATTCACAGCCTGACCGATGAGTTGATCAACCTGCGCATGCTGGTCGAGGCAACACTGGATTTTCCCGAAGAAGACATCGATTTCCTGAAAGCCGCCAATGCCTTCGGCCGCCTGGAAAATCTCCAGATCAAGCTGGCCGAAGTCTTCGACCGTGCCGGCCAGGGAAAACTGCTGCAAAGCGGCCTGCACGTCGTTCTGGCCGGTCAGCCCAACGTCGGCAAGTCCTCCCTGCTCAATCGGCTAGCTGGCGACGATCTGGCCATCGTCACGCCGATTGCCGGTACCACCCGCGATGCCCTTCGTTCAACCATCCAGATCGAAGGCATACCGCTGCATATCATCGATACGGCCGGCCTGCGCGAAACCGAGGATGAGGTCGAGCAGATCGGTATCGAACGCAGCTGGCGCGAAATCGAGCGCGCCGATGTCGTGCTCTTGCTGGTCGATGCCCGGGCCGGTGTTGCCGCAACAGATCGGGAGATTCTCGACCGCCTGCCCGAACGTCTGAAACGCATCACCGTGTTCAACAAGATCGATCTCTGCGCCACCAGCGCCGAACGCCATGAAGAAGCCGAAACCACGGCAATCTCGCTTTCTGCCCGTTCCGGCGACGGCATCGAATTACTGCGTCAGGAGTTGCTGCGTATTGCCGGCTGGCACCAAACCGAAGACGTCTTCATTGCCCGTGAAAGGCATCTGCGTGCCCTGGCCAGTGCCCAGGAGCACATAGCGGCAGCCCGACAAGTAGTCGAAGGCAGTTTCCCCGCACTGGAACTCTTCGCCGAAGAACTTCGCCTGGCCCAGCAATCCCTGGGTGAAATCACCGGCGAATTCACCGCCGATGACCTTTTAGGCGTCATTTTCAGCCGTTTTTGCATCGGAAAATAAGCTGTTTTACCCAGTCTGACAAAGCTGTGGACAAGTTGTCAGTGCTTTGGGGATCAATCGCTAATCCACAGCAACACCAAAATCTGTGCACATTTCATCCACAGGCAGTTCAGAGCTTTTTGAAGAGCCTGATTTGTTCATCAATATACTGAATTAATTAACAAAATCTGACTTATCCACAGAACTGTTGTTGGTATAGTCGTTATAAGAGCTTTATATATAACTCTTCTTAGTAAACCAACAAGCACACGGCGATAGCCTTTCAACAAAACCAAACGGCTAAAAACGTCTGCCAATAGCTACCTGCAAATTTCGGGAAATTTCTGTTCAATGGATGTGCTTGACCCCAACCTGCTGGCCTTATTGATTGCTGCTTTCATTGCTGGTGGGATTGATGCCGTTGTCGGCGGCGGTGGCTTGATCCAAATACCGGCTCTGTTTGCCATTCATCCAGCTGAATCCGCAGCTACCCTGTTTGGCACCAACAAGTGCGCCAGCGTAGTCGGGACCCTGAATGCCACCTGGCGTTATGCCCGCCAGGTCCGGATGCCCTGGCGAACCATCCTGCCTGCTGCCATAGCGGCTTTTGCTTTCTCTTACCTTGGTGCGGCAGCTGTGGCGTGGTTACCCAAGGATTCGGTCCGGCCGCTGATCTTGGTGCTGCTCGTGCTGGCTGCCTTGTACACGCTGAAACGCAAGGATTTCGGCCAGATTCACCGACCCGCCCACGGTGGACATCAGGAATTGATCTACGCCACCTTGCTCGGTGGCGTGATTGGCTTCTACGACGGTTTTTTTGGACCGGGTACTGGCAGTTTCCTGATCTTTCTCTTTGTCCGTTTTTTCGGTTTCGATTTCCTGCACGCTTCGGCCAGCGCCAAGGTGGTCAACGTCGCGACGAACCTGGCGGCACTCGCTTATTTCGTTCCGAATGGTTACGTTTTGCCTTTGCTCGCCGCCTTGATGGCAGTGGCCAATGTCAGCGGCTCGATGGCTGGGACCAGGCTGGCCTTGAAACATGGCAGCGGATTCGTCCGCAAGGTGTTCCTGCTGGTGGTTGGTGTTCTGATCGTCAAATTTGCCTGGGATACCTTTACGCGCCTGTAATACTTTTTCCGGAACTCAAGGCCGGCACGGACTTCTAATAAAATCCGGCCACTTCGTTTGAGGATCAGTCATGCGCATCACGCTTGTTCACCCCGCGGGTTTCAATTTTGTTCCGGGGCAACCCGATTTTTCCGTGCTGGCCAATCGAATGGCACCCATCGGCATCATGCAATTGGCTTCCTGGCTGGAAAAATTCGGGCACAGCGTGCAATTGCACGATTGCCTGGGGCCGTATGCACCGCCGACGATTGCTGAAAATGCCGAGATCGTTCTGGCCACCGATCCGGAAATGGTTGGCTTTTCCGCCACCACTTCCGGATTCATGGATGCGTTCGAGATCGCTGCCTACATTCGCGAGCGCCGGCCGGACATCAAGATCACTTTCGGCAACGTTCATGTTTCCTCGATCGGTGCCCCCATTCTCGAGCACTTCCCGGAGATTGACTACCTGATCATCGGCGAAGGCGAAGGCGCCATGCTCGATCTGGCTGACGGCAAACCGCTCAAGGAAATCGGCAACCTGATCTACCGCGATGAAAGTGGCAAGATCCGGATCAATCCCCGGCGCGACCGCATTCTCGATCTCGACGAACTGCCCTTCCCCGCCTACGAAAAGCTGGCCGGCTTTCCGCATGCCTATCACCTGCCGCTGTTTGCCTACGAAAAGCGTTACGGCGCGACGATGATCACCTCGCGCGGCTGTCCCTATACCTGTTCCTTCTGTGACCGGACCGTGTTCGAGCGTCTGTACAAGACCAACTCGGCGCAATACACCTATGATCACATGAAGTATTTGCGGGACAAGTTCGGCGTCTATCACATCAACATGTACGACGATCTGTTCACCGCCAAGAAACAGCGGGTCTTCGAACTCTGCGAGCTGTTGATCGAGAAGCCGCTCGGTATCCAGTGGAATTGCGCCATCCGGACCGGTCATACCTCGGATGAAATGCTGGCCAAACTGAAACAGGCCGGCGTGTTGATGGTTTCGATGGGTATCGAATCGGCCGATCCGGGCATGATGGAACGCCATAAGGCCGGTGTCACGCTGGATGCGGTACGCGATACCGTGCGCCAGATCCACGCCGCCGGCATGCGCGCCAAGGGCTTGTTCATCTTCGGCATGCCCGGCGAAACGCCGGAAACCGTCAAGGTGACCAGCGATTTCATCTTGTCGCTCGAACTCGACGAAATGAACATGACCAAGTTCAGCCCGCTGCATGGCGCACCGATCTGGGACGAATGCGTTTCCGGCGTTTCCGGCGAAATGATCGAAGACTGGCGGCTGATGAACTGCCTGAATTTCGTTTTCCTGCCTCACGGCTTCAAGTCGCGGGAGGAAATGGATGCACTGTACAACTGGCACGTCAAACGCTTCTACAACAGCAAGGGTTACCATCGGCGGTTTGCCAAGCGCCTGTGGGCGCATCGCTGGAGTCTCTGGCACGTGCTCAAGCATTTGCCAGAAACCATCGCCGCGGCCCGTTATTTCAGCGCCAACAAGGCGCAGCTGGAAAAGGCCAAGCGCGAATTCAAGCTGCATCCCCGCCAGCCGGTCGGCTTGCAGCCCTTCCTCAGTCCGGAATTGCAGGTCGATAACATCGTTTCGATGTCGCCGGTCAAACTGTCGCGCCGGGAAGTGATGAAAACGGTACTGACGGCGGCGGAAGAAGGATCCTCGTGTTGCACGCCGCCGGCATTGCAGGCCGCTGTATAATCCTCGTCCCGGGGGGGTTCGAAGATGAGAAAAAGTTCGGTTTTTCAACATGTTCGGCTGGTATTGGCGCTGTTGGTGATTGCTGCTTTGCCGGCCTGCAAGGGGTCTGACAGCAAGCCGGATGAGAACAGGCCGGCCGCCGAAGCCAGGAAAGATGCTGCGTTGCGCAACGGTTTTGCCTGTTGCAACCTGCATTACGAGGGCGACTGGATCAGCGATTCCAACCTGGCCCAGCTTGCCTTCATTCCGGCCGGTACGCCGATCAAGGTCAAGAAAATCGAAGGTTATCGGGCTTACGTCGATGTCGATGGCAAGGCCATGCGCCTTGGTCACGATTACGGTCGGGAGCAGGAAACCACCGAGCAGTGGGTGAACAAGATCGTCGTGCTGGAAGATCCGAAACTGAAGATCGCCAAGTTCCCGTCGCTCACCCGCAAGGCGATCGAAGCCGGCAAATTGTTGAAAGGGATGACCAAGGAGCAGGTGATCATGGCGGTCGGTCATCCGCAAACCAACGAAAATCCGAAGCTGGATGGCCCTTACTGGCGTTACTGGTGGTCGAGTTTCGGTCCTTATTACGTGTATTGGTCGGGTAACAAGGTCAGCAAGATCGATGGCCACTCGGAAACGGTGGGCAACATGACATACAAAGGCAAATAATTTTTCGCCGCCACAGAGAACAAGACAGGCTTCAAGCTATGGAACAGCAAACGCAGGGTGTGGAACGCCAGGAATGTGACGTTCTGGTGATTGGTGGCGGTCCGGCCGGGACGACGGTCGCACCGATTCTGGCGGAAAAGGGTTACAAGGTGGTGCTGCTTGAAAAGGCACGCCATCCGCGCTTTCATATCGGCGAATCGCTGCTGCCGGCCAACCTGCCGCTCTTCGAGAAAATGGGCATTGCCGACCAGGTGCGCGAGATCGGCATGGTCAAGCCGGGGGCTGAATTCGTTTCGCCGCATCACGACATGTCGCAGGTCTTCCATTTCGCCGATGCCTGGGACAAGTCGATGCCTTACGCCTATCAGGTCAAGCGCGCCGAATTCGACACGGTATTGATCCGCAATGCCGAAAAGAAGGGCGTTGAGGTGCACGAGAACTGCAAGGCGCGCGCCGTCGACTTCCAGTCCGATAACAGCGCGGTGGTCCGGGCGCAGCATGACGACGGTAGAGAGGTCGAATGGAAGGCCCGTTTCGTGGTCGATGCCTCCGGTCGCGATACCTTCCTGGCCAATCGTTTCCAGATCAAGCACCGCAATCCCAAGCACAACAGCTCGGCCATCTACGGCCATTTCAGCGGGGCCAAACGGCACGATGGCGACGCCGAAGGCAACATCACCATTTTCTGGTTCGAGCACGGCTGGTTCTGGTTCATCCCGATGATGAACGACGCCACCAGCATCGGCATGGTGACCTGGCCGTACTACATGAAGACGATTGGCGATCGCAGCCTGCAGCAGTTCCTGATGGACGGCATCGCGATGTGCCCGGCCCTGGCCGAACGCCTCAAGGATGCCAAGCTGGAGACCAAGGTCGAGGCAACCGGCAACTTCTCCTATGTCTCCGAACGCAACCACGGCGCCAACTACCTGTTGCTCGGCGACGCCTATGCCTTCATCGACCCGGTCTTTTCTTCCGGCGTGCTGCTGGCCATGAACAGCGGCGTGATCGGTGCCGAAGCCATCGATACCTGCCTGAAAACCCCGGCCAAGGCGGCGGCCGCGCTGAAACGCTTCGATGCGCTGATGAAGCACGGACCGAAGGAGTTTTCCTGGTTCATCTATCGCGTTACCAATCCGATCATGCGCGATTTCTTCATGTATCCGAAGAACATCTTCCGCGTCAAGGAAGCCCTGCTTTCCGTGCTGGCCGGCGACATTTTCGGCAAGACGCCGATCTGGCGTTCGATCTTCATGTTCAAGGTGCTTTACTACATCGCCAACATCATTCAGCCGAAGCGCGCTTTCATGGGCTGGAAACGTCGGACCTTCAATATCCGGCCGGTCGAAGTGCCACCGGTCTATAACGCCTAGTGAACCTCCAGCTCTTTTCCGATCTGTCGCTCGCCGATCTGTCCGATGCCACTACCGGTGGGGCGGATCGGGTGCTGGGCGGCGCCTGGCTGGGCCAGCTCGACCCGGCGGTTGCGCCGGGCTGGCCGGTTCAGGGTATCGCCGCGCCGCTGCTCGGCAAGTCGAACGATTGCTTGCAGGAAATCTGGCGTTGCGACGCGGCCTGTGCTGCCGGTGAATCCGAAGGCATTCTCTGGCGCCGGGCCGGCAACCTGCTTTATGGCGTCATCGAACTCGACGAAAGCCATTTCGTTGCCGGCTTGGCCGGGTCCGCCCTGCAATCGGCGGCGGCGGAAGCCTATCGCCGGATTTTCCGCCTGCTCGACAGCCAGGGTTTGCCCAATCTGTGGCGGGTCTGGAATTACCTGGCCGGGATCAACGCCGAAGTCGATGGGCTGGAACGCTACCGGCAGTTCAATATCGGTCGCCAGGATGCCTTCCTCGAATACCGTCATGTCGTTACCGGCAATGTGCCCGCGGCCTGCGCCATCGGGCTGGCCAGCGGGCCCCTGAGCATCGCCTTCATGGCCGGCGACCAGCCGGCCGTGCCGGTCGAGAACCCCCGCCAGGTCAGTGCCTACAATTACCCGTCGGTCTATGGTCCGCGCAGCCCGACGTTTTCGCGGGCCGCACTGGTTTATCTGCCCGGGCAGGAAATCCTGTTCATTTCCGGCACGGCGAGTATCGTCGGGCACCAGACCGTGCACCCGGGGGATGTCGTCGGTCAATGCCGCGAGTCGATGACCAATATCGCGACGGTGGTGGCCGAAGCCAACCGGCTGGCCCGCACCTCGCCTTACACGCTGGGCGAATTGTCCTACCGGGTTTATATCCGCCATGCCGGCGATTTTTCGCTGGTCGAGGCGACGCTGAGCGACCTGATTGGCGACGCGGTGGAAATTGTCTACGTCCAGGCCGATATCTGTCGGCATGATTTGTTACTTGAAATTGAGGCGATGGCCTCGCACACGCTGGGGAGCCTGTGATGAAATCCGTCGTCAAAACCTGCCTGTCGGCATTGCTCGGGCTTGGCCTCACCGTCCCGGCGGCGCAGGCGGCCGAAGAGAAGCCGCTGTGGGAAATCGGCGCCGGAGTGGCAGCTTTCAGCTTTCCTTCCTACCGCGGTTCGAACCAGACCAACAACTTCCTGATGCCGGTGCTGCATTTCACCTATCACGGCGATTTCCTCAAGGCCGATCGCCAGGGCATACGCGGCAGTTTCTTCGATTCGGACCGGCTCGACCTGACGGTCAGCCTGGCCCTGTCGCCGCCGGTCAGCAGCAAGGATATCGATGCCCGCAACGGCATGTCCGATCTCAAGCCGACTTTCGAAATCGGCCCGCAGATGGATGTCACCTTCTGGCGCTCCGAAAACCGGGCCCGTTTCGTCAAGCTGTTGTTGCCGCTGCGCGCGGCGTTCACGGTTGAAAGCTCGCCCAAGGATATCGGCCTGATCTTCCATCCCAAGCTCAACATGGACATCACCGATCTGCCCGGCCTGCCCGGCTGGAACCTCGGGACGCTGGCCGGGCCGCTGTTCGGCGACAAGCGCCAGCATGCCTATTACTACTCGGTCGGCCAGCAATATGCGACGGCCGACCGGCCGGCCTACGATGCCAAGGGCGGCTATGCCGGCATGCAGTATCTGGTGGCGCTGTCGAAGCGTTTTCCCGGCTACTGGCTGGGCAGCTTCGTCCGTTACGACAACCTGAACGGCGCCACCTTTGCCGATAGCCCGCTGGTTCGCCAGAAGGACTATTTTGCCGCCGGTGTTGCCATCACCTGGATTCTCGGCGAATCGAAAACCCGCGTGACGGTCAATGACTGATTTGCGGCGGTCGGGCAATCCCTTGTGGATTGCCTACGAGTATGTCGCCATGATCGTCGGCCTGAGTGCCCTGGCCATCATCTGCCTGGGCTGGCTGCCCTTCGCCATGCTGCTTTTTCCGCTGGTCTCCCGGGAAGTCGGGCAGCCGTGGGGCCGGTTCATGATTTCCGGCGGCTTCCGTGTCTATCTGCGTATCCTGAGCTGGTTCTGCGCCTGTCGTTTCGATCTTTCCGAACTCGATCAGTTGCGTGACCGTGGACCGCTGATCCTGGCCGCCAATCATCCCTCCCTGCTCGATGCGGTGATGATCATTTCCCGACTGCCCAATGCGGTGTGCGTGATGAAGGCATCGCTGATGGACAACATCCTGTTCGGCGCGGCCGCCCGCCTGGCCCGCTACATTCGCAACAATGCGCCACTGGAGATGATCCTGAGCGCCCGCGAGGAATTGCAGGGCGGTGCCCAGCTGGTGATATTTCCCGAGGGGACGCGCACCGAGAATTTCCCGGTCGACCGTTGTTCGCCGAGTACGGCGCTGATTTCGGGGCGGACCTCGATTCCGGTGCAAACCCTG
>Ga0062383_10000206_pt1 | contig 14972 bp, 13 predicted proteins | sample DOMMetBare3Fresh_FD_59508 | JGI IMG/M metagenome (GOLD analysis project Ga0062383, IMG submission 59508) | Wetland sediment microbial communities from St. Louis River estuary, USA, under dissolved organic matter induced mercury methylation -... | ecosystem: Environmental > Aquatic > Freshwater... | reverse complement strand
AGATGATGCGCCTGCGCCGTGGCGTCGATGTGCTGGTCGCCACCCCCGGCCGCCTGCTCGACCTGTTCAGCCAGAATGCCATCAAGTTCAAGCAGGTGCAGACGCTGATCCTCGACGAAGCCGACCGCATGCTCGACCTCGGCTTCGCCCGCGAACTCGACACCGTCTTTGCGGCGCTCCCCAAGCAGCGCCAGACCCTGCTTTTCTCCGCCACCTTCTCCGACGAAATCCGCAGCCTGGCCAAGGGCCGCCTGCGCGACCCGCTGTCGATCGAGGTCAGCCCGCGCAACAGCACGGTCAAGAGCGTCAAGCAATGGGCCGTGCCGGTGGACAAGAAGCGCAAGACCGAGCTTTTCCTGTTCATGCTCAAGGATCGCCAATGGGGGCAGGTGCTGGTTTTCGTCAAGACCAAGCGCGGCGCCGACGAGCTGGTCGATGCGCTGCTCGCCAAGAAGATCAAGGCCGATGCGATCCACGGCGACAAGCCGCAACCGTCCCGCCTGCGCGCCCTGGAAAGCTTCAAGGCCGGCGAGGTGCAGATCCTGGTCGCCACCGATGTCGCGGCCCGCGGCCTGGATATCGACGACCTGCCGCAGGTGGTCAATTTCGACCTGCCCATCGTCGCCGAAGACTACATCCACCGTATCGGCCGTACCGGCCGGGCCGGTGCCACCGGCGAAGCGATTTCGCTGGTCTGCGCCGACGAGGCGCCGCTGCTCGCCGCCATCGAAACGCTGACCAAGCAGACGCTGGAACGCGAGGAAGAACCCGGTTTCGAACCGGACCACCGCGTGCCGATGACCAACGGTGCCGGGCAACTGGTCAAGAAGCCGAAAAAACCCAAGGTCAAGACCGGCCGCAGTTCGAAAGGCGTCCCCAGCAACTGGGTCGGCTTCGACGACGCCCCGGCCAAGTCAGGCGGCCGCCGTCCGGCCGGCAAGGCCACGGGCGGCGCCCGCAAAAGCCCACCGCGCGGACGCTGAACGCTGCCGCACCGAATCGACTAGGCCGCGATCAGCCAGGGCAGCACGACAACCTGGACGGCGGCCAGCGGCAGCAGGCGGACGATCCAGCGCGGTCGATAGGCGAGCAGCCAGGCGAGACAGAAGGTATCGAGCATCAGCCAGCCGCACCAGGCGACCAGGCCCGTGCCGGTCCCCAGCCAGCGACAACTATCGACCCCGGCCAGCAGCAAGCCGAACAGGCCAAGCGCACGCCAGCGCCACCGCCCCGCCGCCCCCACGGCCAGCCGCTGGCGATGGGCCGGCATGCCGAGCAGCAGGGCGCTCAAGGCACACAACATCTGACAGGCGAGCAGGCTGGCGGTCATGCCCGGAGCCCCTCGGCCGGCTGGCGTCGGGCCAGTCGCCAGGCAAGCGCGGCAAAGGCGAGGCCGACCGCCAGAGTCGCCAGGTCGAAGCCGGCGAAGAGCCAATCCCCGGCCAGCCAGGTGGACGGCGCATGGCGCACACAAGTCAGTACATTGAGCAGCGGAATCGCCGCATAGGCCAGCGCCGCTCCCCACGCCTGCTCCCGCCAGGCCCGATCGACCGGGCGCCACGCCGCATGCAGCAGGCACAAGCCCCAGACGATGAACAGGACATGGCCCTCCCAGGCCGCCCGCGGCGGCCAGCCTGCGGGAAGCAGTCGATTGGCCCAGAAATAGGCGGCGATGGCGATGGGCAGACCGAGAAGGGTCCCGACATTGAGCCGTTCGACCAGACGCAAGCCGGCGTGGGCGCGCCCGCTGGCCCGCTCGGCGCGCAGCCGGCGCTTCTCGGCCCACAGGATCAGGCCGCTGGCGACCATGCCGGCGCCGGCCAGGCCCGACAGCACGTACAAGGCACGCAGCCATGGACCGGCATACAGTCCCTCGTGCAAGCCGAGCAGGAGGTCATGAATGGCTTTGGCGATGCCACCGACGGCGGGACGAATGCCGAGCAATGCACCGTTACGCCCGTCGAACACCATGATTTCCGTGCTCCGCAAGGGCGAATCCTGGTTCGGCCGGAGCAGGACCCGGGCATGGGCATCGCCGGGCTGGCGGATATCGATACCATTGACCCGCCCGACGCCCCAACGCGCTTCGGCCTGGCGCAGCATCGGCCCCAGCGGCGCCAGTTCGTGCGGCGTGCCGCTGCGCGGATAGCTTTCGCCGGCTTCGAAGGCGGCACTGGCAAAACTTTCCCGACCGGCCGGGTCGAGCCCGTAATGCGCCACGACGACCAGAGGCATGTAGGTGAAGGCGAAGAAGACCAGCCCGGAATAGGTGATCATCAACTGGAAGGGCAATGAGGACACCGACAGCAGGTTGTGGAAGTCGAGCCAGGAACGGATGCCCTTGCCGGGACGGAAGGTGAAGAACTCGACGAAGATTTTCTTGTGCACGATGACGCCGGTGATCAGTGCCACCAGCATGGCCAGCGAACAGAGGCCAACCAGCCAGTAGGCCAGCGGCACGGGCAGGTAATGCAACTGGTAATGCAGGCGGTAGAGAAACTGTCCGCCCAGGCTGTGCAGGCTGGCCAGGGGCTGCCCGCTGGCCGGGTCGAGCAGCGCCGAGCCGCCGCGCGGCGTGGCGCCGGACGGCTCGGCTTGGGGTGTCCACAGAATGCGCACCAGCGGGTCGTTGCGGTCGGTCGGCAAGACGATGAACCAGCGCGCCGCCCCGGCGGCCCGTTCCTGCAGCCGCGCCAGCGCCGTCGCGGCACGCTGGTCGGCGGTTTCGTCGTGGACGCCAATCTGAAAATGCGGATTCATCCAGCGATCGATTTCGGTATCGAGATAGCCGATCGAACCGCTCAGGAAAATCAGGTAGAGCAGCCAACCGCAGGGCAAGCCGGCCCAGGTGTGCAGCCAGGCCATGATGGTCCGGAAATGGCTTTTCATCGGAGATCGAGCCACAAGTAGGGCAGCATGCCAAGCCCGCCGAGCAGCAGCAGGCCCAGCCAGGCCAGGCCGGGCGTACGCGCGGCGAAGGCCCAGAGTACGGCAAGCGCATACAGGATGAAGCTGAGCATGGTCGCGGCCAGCACTGCCTCGGCCTTGCCGCCGGGTAGCAAGGCGGCGAGACCGATGGCCAGACCGTTGGTGGCGGCATAACCGGCCAGCAGGGCGGCCGCCAGGCGCCACGCGATGGCTCGCCGGCCCGGCGCGAAAGCATGCGACATCAGGCCGTCCCTCAGAAGCGGATATTGGCCGACATCACCACCGTACGGGCATCGCCAAGGTAATACTGGTTAACCCAGTAACGCTTGTCGGTCAGGTTATTGACGTTGAGGCGCAGGGTCAGCGGGTAGTCGCCGGCCGCCAGCGTGTAGCGCATGCCGACGTCGACCAGGGTATAGCCCGGCATGCGGTCGGTATTGGCGTTATCGCCGTAGGAATCGCCGACATAGTTGAATCCCCCGTTGATCACCAGATTCGGCAGGCCGGGCAGGGCGTATTCGGCGTACAGCTTGAACATGCGGTCGGCCACGCCGATCGGACGCTTCCCTTCGAGAGCCGGGCTCTGCTTGTTTTCCTTGATGCGGGGATCAAGCAGGGTCAGGCCGCCGATCAAGGTCAGGTTGCGGGTGAGTTTGCCGGTGGCGGTCAGCTCGATCCCCTTATGGACCTGGCGGCCGTTCTGCACGTAGGTCGGCCGCGTCGGGTTGCTCAGGTCGTAATACTGCAAGCCCTTGTCGATCTGGAACAGGGCGCCGGTCAGCAGCATGCCGCCCAGCTCGGCCTTGGCGCCGACTTCGATCTGCTCGCTCATCAGCGGGTCGAGAATGGCACCGGCGTTGGTCACCGCATAACCGCCGTAGGTCAGATCGGCGGTGCCGCCTTGTTCGAGCGACTCCATGTAGCTGGCGTAGGTGGTCACCGGCTCGACCGGCTTATAGACCAGCGACACGGTCGGCGTGGTGGCGCTTTTCCGGTAGCTGGTCTTGGCGGCGCTGGGGCTGGCCCAGGTCATTTGGTTGTCGATGGTCGAACGGTTGATGCCGGCCAGCAGCGACCAGCGCTCGTTGAAGGCGATATCGTCGCCGATCATCAAGCTGTTCTTCTGGTAGGACAGGCGCTCCCACTTGCGCCCCTGGCCGACGCTGCCCCAGGCCGGCTCGCCGACATAGCTTGGCGAACCGAGGCTGGCGCCGCTCAGGGTGGCGATGGTGCTGCCGTTGTCGGTGTAGTCGTAACGTCGCCAGGCCGTCGCGATATAACCGGCGGTCAGCTTGTGGCGGAGCATGCCGGTGCTCAGGACAAAATCGGCAAAGCCGCTGTAGGCGACGGTTTTCTGCTCCTGCGGCGCGGCCAGGACGCCGCTCTGGCTGTATGTCCCGTTGGCGCGCACGGTATTGTCGGCATAGGCGAACTTGCGCACGTCATTCTGATCAAGATAAGAACCGCGCAGGGTCAAGGCGTCGTTGATTTCCCAGCGCACATTGGCCCCCAGCCGGCTGCTGTCCACGTCCGTGTAAGTCCACGGCTGCGACCACAGCTTGGTCGGGTCGAGCGCATCGGCGCTCGGCCGCGCCACGCCGTTCGCCATGTACCAGTAGGGTTGGCGCTGCGAGCGGAAATCGCGCTTCGAGGCATCGACCTGGATCAGCAGGCGATCCGTTGCATGCCAGTCGAAGGCGGCACTGAGGAAATTCTTCTTGAGATTGAACTGGTCGACCCGCGTTTCCCCATCCTGGACCACCGCATTGATGCGATAGCCGAAACGCCCTTCGGCATCGATCGGGCCGCCGAAATCGCCGTGCAGGTAGCCGTTCTCACCCCCCGTATAGCCGGCGGTCAGGGCGTTGTAGCGCTCCTTGGTCGGGCGCTTGGAAACGTAGTTGATGATGCCGCCCACGTTGCCGGCGCCATAGAGGAAGCCGGACAAGCCGGTGAGGATTTCGACCCGTTCGACATCCTCGGTCGAGGTGCCGTGGCCGTAGGTTTCGCGCGGCAAGCCGTTGCGCGCCGACGTCGAACTCTGGAAACCGCGTAAAAAGACGTAGGGATTTTCATTCTGCAAGGTCGGCCAGGTCAGCTGCGTCGTCGGATTCATCTTGAAGATCTGGTCCGGCGAACTGGCCTGAATGTTTTCGATCAGCTCGGCCGATACCGCACTGATCGCATAGGGCGTATCGAGCAGGCTACGCCCTTCCCAGGGGCCGACCGGGGAGATCTTCTTGCTGACATAACCGCGCTCGACACTCCCTTCGGCGGCTTGGGCTGCGGTCACCGTCATCGGCTTCAGGGTTGCCTCGCCTTCCTTGACCCGGACCGGCGCCGAACGCAGGCTCAAGGTCCCGCCTTCGGTCACTACCAATTCCAGGCCGGTACCGAGTAATGCCTGGCGGGCTGCATCAGCCGGGCTGTATTGACCGCGTACCGGTGCCGCCGTCTTGCCGGCGACCAAGGCTGGGTCGGCGGAAAGGCGCAGGCCGCTGTCGCGGGCAATAGCGGCCAGGGTGTCGGCCAGTGACGCGGCCGGCAGGTTCCAGTTCCGGCTGGCGGATGCGGCCGGCCGCCCGACCGCCGCCGGGCTTTGCGCCATGGCAACCTGGCTGGCCAGGGCAAGGGATACGGCGATGACGGCCGGCAAGGGGCGCAGACGGCAGGCGTTGAAGTGCACAGAGTGGGTCATGAGGGTCTCGACAAGGAACGGACGACGAAAAGTGGGTTTCATCAGTCATGTCGCGCGAGATGGGCAAAACCCCTCACTGATTAAAAAAATATTTTCAGCCGGCCTCATCCCGGTGCTCGATCCGGGTCAGCAGCCCGCCGAAACTGCGCACGACAATCGGCTGGGTCTCGGCCAGGGCAGCCAGCGTCCCGCCCGGATCGTCGAGCGGAAAAACACCAAAGACGCGCAAGGCGCCGGCTTTCGGCGAAATGCGCAAATAGCCGCGGGTGTAGGGGCGCAGGTCGGCGACCACCTCGGCCAGCGGTCGATCCCGCACATCGAGCACGCCCTCCGACCAGGCGGCCAAAGCCGCCGCGGAACCGGCCAGAGGCGCGATGCCGGCCGCGTCGTAACGGGCGGCACGGCCAGCCGCCAAGCGCTGCGCCTGACCTGCCGTGGTCGTCACCTGGACACTGCGTTCGAGCACGGCAAGTTCGCTGTACGCATCGGTGCGCTGCACGGCAAAACGGCTACCGAGCGTACGAACCTCGCCATGCTCGGTGCGGACAATGAGCGGACGCTCGGGCAGCGCCGCCGCCTCGACAAGGAGCTGACCGCGCCGCAGGAGAACAAGCCGGGAACGCCCGCTGAATTGGAGATCGACCGCGCTCTGCGCATTGAGCGTCAGGATGCTGCCATCGGCCAGCTCCACTCGACGACGCTCGCCGGTACCGGTGCGCAGATCGGCAACCAACTCAGCCAGCGGCGGCTGGCGGTTCAAGACGTAGCCACCGAGCGCAAGCAGCACGAGGCTGGCCACACTGGAACGCAAGACCTTGCGCCGTGCCGGCGCCAGCAAAGCCAGGCGGGCAGCGCGGCGCTGGCCCGGCCGGTGCGCCTCGGCTCTGCTGAGCTCGGCCAGCGGCTGCTCAAACAGTCCGCCGATCGCCCGCCAGGCTGCTTCATGACGCGGGTCGGCTCTTAGCCAGCGGGCAAAGACCGCCTGCTCCTCCGGCCCGGCGCTGCCCGAATCGAGGCGGACCAACCAGTCGATGGCCGCTTCGGCAATCGGATCGAGCTGCCGGGCGTTCATGGCACCCCGCTCGGCATGGCGGCATCGAGGCTGGCCAGCCAGCAATGGGTAACGGCCCGCTTCATGTCGCGCTCGACGGTAGCCAGCGAGACGCCGATGGCCGCTGCGATTTCGGCATGGCTCATGGCCTCGAGGCGATTCATCAGGAAAACCTGGCGCGCCCGAACGGGCAGGCCGGCCAGCATGCGATCCAGCGACTCGATAGCTTCACGGACCAGCGCGTAGTCTTCAGCCGAGGGCGCATGGTTTTCCGGCTGCAGGGCCAAGGCGTCGAGCCAGGCGTGCTCAAGATCGCGACGGCGCCAGAAACTGAATAGCACCCGCTGGGCCAGGGTCATCAAGTAAGCGCGGGGCTCCTCGAGCTGGCCGACTTCGCGTGCGCCGAGGACGCGCACGAAGGTATCCTGGGTCAAATCGGCCGCCAGGTGCGTGCAGCCGAGTTTGCGGCGCAACCAAGCATGCAACCAGGGGTAATGGTCGACGTAAAGTTCGGCAACGGGATGGGCAGCGGACACGCAAGCTCCAGTGGCGGAGAAGAAGCTTGGCTGGCTGTCCGAAACGGTGGCTGGCTATTGAGAATAGTTCTTATTCTCCAACAACCGCACACATTCCGTCAATCCTTCTCCCCGACGCCGAACCCGCCTCGGGCGATCCGGCTCAAACCGCCCCCACTCCCCGCGCCGGCGGCTGCCCAGTCTTTGCACGTGATGGCCGATTGACCTCGGCGGCGGGTTTCAACATCAGCGCAACCAGGCCTGCAGTCAGGGCCGTCAAGCTCCAGAACATGAAAAACCCGACCGAATAAACAACTTCCCGAGGCCACGCAACAGCCTCGCCGAACAGGTAAAGCTGTTGCGGATCGATGACGGCAAAAAAAGCCGTCTCGCCAAGCACCGCCGTCAAAAAGGACAACAACAAAAGGTGGATGGTTTTCGACATGCGAGTTCTCCCAGAGGAAATCAACGGCAAATGACCGGAAAGACACCGGTAGCGATTTGACATGCCGGGACACCGAAGTTCCACACCACTGCATACATTCGTCATCGAACCGCGCGACCTCGGCACATCTCGGAGGTCAGGCAATTACAATTTGTGACGACTTAATGCCCCTGCAAGCAGTAAGATTTTGCGCTTTGCGCGAGCCAGCGCTCGTGCAAGCCTCTTCTTGCCCGCCCACTCCCGCCGGAAAATCGCCATGAAATCCCTGCCCCTGCTTGTTGTAGCCCTACTTTCCCTTGCCTCCAACGCCTTTGCCGCCGACCCGGTCAAAATCGATGTTTACCTGGCAGGGGAACTGAAACAATCCGTCTCGCTGGTCGGCCCGAACTCCAGCGCCCGATTCTCCCCCATCGGCCAGCCGGGCACGACCATCGAACTGCGCCTGGTGGCCCCGGAACCGGTTATCCTCGACATGAAGGAAACCACCACCGAGGGCGGCATCGCCGAAGCTGTCGGACGCGTCAAACTGCTGACGCCAGGTAGTTCTTTCGCCGTCTCCGAAGCCAAGGATGCGAAATTCCACAGCCCCTACGTGCTGGTCAGACGCGATTAAATTGAAGCTCGACTCGCAAAAAAAGCCGACACCCTCAGGTGTCGGCCTCTCACATGCGACCTGGCTTAAACGGTCGACTTGCGGCGCCGCGACAACTTCAGCCCAAGTAGACCAATCCCCAGCAGTGCCAGCGATGCTGGCTCAGGAACGGTAGTTGGCGGCACAACATCGAGGTTCGCATCGAACCAGAGATATTTGTTTTCAAGCACGGCGTTCAACCCATTCAAAGTCGAACCGGCAATCACCTCGCCATCGCCGCTACCATCGCCAAAGCCGGCTGCCGCTACGGTATTGGTATCGGTGCCAGCCCAGCCCATCGTCTTGTAGAAAAACCCGATCGTCCCTTCATTGGTCGGCACGACATAGCCATCCGAACGCAGCACCAGCTGGAAGCTATTGGTCGGCGTACCATGACTATTGAACCAGCCGACGTTGTCCCAGGTCACGATCAGTTGGTCGGTCGAAAGATTGTAATGCACCACACCGGATGCCGGATTACGCGTATCGACATCACCGAAGAAAGGAGAAATGATCGGCGCGGCAGCACCGGTAGGACCGCTCGGGACGTATTGGGAAATACCCGAACCAAAGCTGACATTGCCGTTATTGTTGATGAACAATGACGAATAGGTCGAGCCGAAGAAAGTGACATTAAACCCCAGATTCAAGGACATGAATCCATCATCATTCCGACCGTCGGGCTGACCGACATTCGCAGCGCTATTGCCACCGGTCGTGACGATATTCGGACCGAGGCTGTCGGTGTAATAACCGCCGGCCGTGTATACGCCGGGCGAGTTACTCAAGGCTGAACCGGGGATCGTAACCAAGGCAGCCTGTGCAGCGCCTGAAACCAAAAACATTGAGACCGCAGAAAACTTGGCAATCTTGCCAAACCACTTATTGTTCGAAGCAAACACAATTTCTCCCTAAATAGATGTAACGGCGCAGGCATAAAGCAATAAATTTGCCGCATTAACTAAGCCATTAATTTCATGTAAATTTAGGCGTACATCAGGGAGAAGGCCCGATCAAGCTGTAAAAAATATCGACGACGCATACATTCTTGAAATCGATCTCGATATTCCGAAGAAATATGCAAAAGGACGGGAAATGCCGGCCCTCATTCCCCATCTCGCTCAATTTACGAAAATCAACGTGCCCCGCTCTTCATCTCCCCGAACAGCTTGCCGGCACCATGCGGCAGTGCGCGCCAAAATTGCGGTGGCACGTCGACCTGGGCACCGAGTTTGGCGGCGGCGTGCCAGGGCCAGCGGGGATCGAACAGAATACCGCGCGCCAGGGCGACGAAGTCGGCCTGGCCTTCGGCAATGATCGCTTCAGCCTGCTCGGCCTCGGTAATCAGGCCGACGGCCATGGTCGGCAGACCGGTTTCACGCCGGATCGCCGTGGCGAACGGCACCTGGTAATTGGGTCCGGGAACGATCTGTTGCTGCGGCGACAGGCCACCGCTCGACACATGAATGAAATCGCAGCCCTGTTGCTGCAGGGCGCGGGCAAAAACGATGCTTTGCGCCAGATCCCAGCCCCCCTCGACCCAGTCGGTGGCCGAAATGCGGATACCGACCGCCATCTCCGGCACGGCGGCACGTACCGCGGCAAAGACAGCGAGCGGGAAGCGCAGGCGGTTCTCCAGCGCCCCCCCGTATTCGTCATCGCGCTGATTGCTCAGCGGCGACAGGAACTGATGCAGCAGGTAACCGTGGGCAGCATGGATTTCGATGGCATCGATACCGATGCTCGCCGCCCGGCGGGCCGCGCCGACAAAGGCATCGATCACCCGCTGCAAGCCGGCCGCATCGAGCGCCAGCGGCGGCGTCTCCTGCGGCTGGAAGGGCAGCGCGGAAGGCGCCACCGTTGGCCAGCCGCCTTCGGCCGCCGGGACCTGGCCGCCACCGACCCAGGGCACCTGGTTGGATGCCTTGCGCCCGGCGTGGGCCAGTTGAATCGCCACCGGCATGTTCGAATAGCGGCGCACGGCACTTACCACCCGCTGCAGCCCGGCTTCCGTTTCATCCGACCAGAGGCCGAGGTCGGCTGGTGAAATTCGCCCCTCGGCTTCGACTGCAGTGGCTTCGATGATCAACAGCCCCGCCCCGGAGTGACTCAGGTTGCCGTAATGCATGACGTGCCAGTCGGTGGCGACGCCGGCTTCGGCCGAGTACTGGCACATCGGGGCGATGACGATGCGGTTGGGCAAGCGCAGCTTGCCGATCGGGTAGGAGGTGAATAACTGACTCATACGGGAAACCTCGTGGCAGTAAACGGCGAATGCCGGGATTGCGATGGCAGCACTCTACGCAATCAGGGCCGGTTTGATAAACCAGGAACGGTTTGAATGAATATTAAAAATATTTTGAAAATCAAAAACGACTCATCGCCTCGCCGCACATAAAGCCGGGTTCGCAAGACACATCGCCCCGTTTCGGACGGCGGGACATTTTGTCCATCAGCGTCAAGCCACGGACAAAATGTCGCAAGACCGAACACTGACAAAAACATCGATCTCCCAATGTTCAACGACTTACTCATAATGGCACGGAGGTTGCGCTAGACTGCCATTGCGACACAGGGTCGCATCCTGGAGGAATCAACAATGAACGTCACACGGCGACAGTTTTTCAGAGTCTGCGCCGCTGGCCTCGGTGGATCATCGATTGCGATGATGGGCTTCTCGCCCACCGCTGCGCTGGCGGAAGTGCGGACTTACAAGCTCGCCCGCGCCACCGAGACACGGAACACCTGTCCGTACTGCTCGGTCGCTTGCGGGCTCCTGATGTATTCGATCGGCGACAAGTCGAAGAATGTCCATTCGGAAATCATGCACATCGAAGGCGACCCGGATCACCCGGTCAATCGCGGCGCACTGTGCCCGAAAGGCGCCGGCCTGCTCGACTTCGTGCATAGCCCGAACCGTCTCAAGCACCCGGAAGTGCGCGAAGCCGGCAGCAATGAATGGAAGCGCATCTCCTGGGATGAAGCCTTCACCCGCATCGCCACGCTGATGAAGGAAGATCGCGACGCCAACTTCATCGCCAAGAACGCCGACGGTGCCACCGTCAATCGCTGGCTGAGTACCGGCTTCCTGGCCGCCTCCGCATCCAGCAACGAATCCGGTTACATCACCCACAAGGTCATCCGCTCCCTCGGAGCCATTGCATTCGACAACCAGGCACGTGTTTGACACGGCCCGACGGTAGCCAGTCTGGCTCCGACATTCGGCCGTGGCGCAATGACCAATCACTGGGTCGATATCAAGAATGCCGATATCGTGCTGGTGATGGGGGGCAATGCCGCCGAAGCACACCCGGTTGGGTTCAAGTGGGTTATTGAAGCGAAGAAGCAGAACAAGGCCAAGCTGGTCGTTGTCGACCCGCGCTTTACGCGCACCGCTTCGGTCGCCGACTTCTATGCGCCGATCCGCACCGGCACCGACATCGCCTTCCTGGGCGGCGTCATCAATTACCTGCTGACCAACGACAAGATTCATCACGAATACGTCAAGGCTTACACCGACTTCTCGTTCCTGGTGAGCGAGGGCTATACCTTCGACAATGGCCTGTTCTCGGGCTACAACGGCGAAAAGCGCAGCTACGACAAATCCACCTGGAACTACGTCAAGGGTGAGGACGGCTACGTCAAGACCGACCCGACGCTGCAGGATCCGCGTTGCGTCTACCAGCTGATGAAGCAGCACTACAGCCGCTATACGCCGGAAATGGTCGAGAAGATCTGCGGCACGCCGCAGGCCGCCTTCACCAAGGTTTGCGAACTGATGGCGTCCACCGCCAGCGGCGACCGGACCATGACCATCATGTACGCACTGGGCTGGACGCAGCACTCGCAGGGTTCGCAGATGATCCGCACCGGCGCCATGGTGCAGCTGCTGCTCGGCAACATCGGTGTCGCCGGTGGCGGCATGAACGCGCTGCGCGGTCACTCCAACATCCAGGGCCTGACCGACCTCGGCCTGATGTCGAACCTGCTGCCGGGCTACATGACCTTGCCGGGCGAGAAGGAAACCGACTACGCGGCCTATATCGCCAAGCGGGCGCCGAAGGCGCTACGACCCAATCAATTGTCCTATTGGCAGAACTACGAGAAGTTCCACGTCAGCCTGATGAAGGCCTGGTTCGGCGATGCGGCGACCAAGGACAACAACTGGGCTTTCGACTTCCTGCCCAAACTGGACAAGATTCACGACGTCCTCCAGGTCTTCGACAACATGTACCAGGGCAAGATGGCCGGCTACTTCTGCCAGGGCTTCAACCCGCTCGCCTCGTTCCCGAACAAGGCCAAGCTGGGCGCGGCGCTGGCCAAGCTGAAGTATCTGGTGGTGATCGACCCGTTGGCGACCGAGACTTCCGAATTCTGGAAGAATTTCGGCGAATACAACGATGTCGATCCGTCGCAGATCCAGACCACGGTATTCCGCCTGCCCTCCACCTGCTTTGCCGAGGAAGACGGTTCGCTGGTCAACTCCGGCCGCTGGCTGCAATGGCACTGGAAGGGCGCCGAACCCCCGGGCGAGGCGAAGACCGACCCGGCAATCATGGCCGGCCTCTACCTGAAGCTCAAGGCGATGTACAAGGAAAAGGGCGGTGCCTTCCCGGATGCCCTGCTCAACCTCACCTGGAACTACAAGAACCCGGAAGAGCCGGCCCCGGACGAAGTGGCCAAGGAGTACAACGGCCGCGCGCTGGTCGACCTCTACGACCCGAAGGACCCGACCAAGCTGATCCGCAAGGCCGGCGAACAACTGGACGGCTTCGCCCAGTTGCGCGATGACGGCACGACGACCAGCGGCTGCTGGATCTTCTGCGGTTCGTGGACGCAGGCCGGCAACAACATGGCGCGGCGCGACAATTCCGACCCGTGGGGCAATGGCCAGACGCTGAACTGGTCGTGGGCCTGGCCGGCCAACCGGCGCATCCTGTACAACCGCGCCTCGGCCGACGTCAACGGCAAACCGTACAACCCGAAGCGCAAGCAGATCTGGTGGAACGGCACGGCGTGGACCGGTTCGGACATCCCCGACTTCAAGGCCGACTCCAACCCGGCCGACGGTATGGGGCCGTTCATCATGAACCCGGAAGGTATCGCCCGCTTCTTCGCTGTCGACAAGATGGCGGAAGGCCCCTTCCCGGAACATTACGAACCGTTCGAAACACCGATCGGCACCAACCCGATGAACACCAATCCCAAGGCGATCAGCAATCCGGCCGCCCGGGTGTTCAAGGGTGACATGGAAGTCTTCGGCAATGCCAAGGACTTCCCGTATGCCGCAACGACCTACCGCCTGACCGAGCATTTCCACTACTGGACCAAGCACGCCAAGATCAATGCGATCCTGCAGCCGGAACAGTTTGTCGAAATCGGCGAGGAACTGGCCAAGGAGAAAGGCATTGCCAGCGGCGACAAGGTCAAGGTGCGCTCCAACCGCGGTCACATCAAGGCCGTGGCGGTTGTCACCAAGCGGATCAAGGGACTGAACGTCAACGGCCAAAAGGTGCACCACGTCGGCATCCCCATTCACTGGGGCTTCAAGGGTCAGGCCAAGATGGGCTTCCTGTCCAACACCCTGACGCCGTTCGTCGGTGATGCCAACACGCAGACGCCGGAATTCAAGTCCTTCCTCGTCAACATCGAGAAGATCTAAGGAGAACTGTTATGGCATTGCAATCGCTAGACATCAAACAGCGCTCCGCGACCACCACACCTTCGACCCAGGCACGCCAGACCATCGAGATCGCCAAGCTGATCGACGTCTCGGCCTGCATCGGCTGCAAGGCGTGCCAGTCGGCCTGCATGGAATGGAACGACCTGCGTCCGGAAGTCGGCAACAACATCGGGGTCTATGACAACCCGACCGACCTTTCGGCCCAGGCCTGGACCGTGATGCGCTTCTCGGAAGTCGAACAGAACGACAAGCTGGAGTGGCTGATCCGCAAGGACGGCTGCATGCACTGCTCCGACCCGGGCTGCCTCAAGGCTTGCCCGTCGCCCGGCGCAATCATCCAGTACGCCAACGGCATTGTCGATTTCCACGAGGAAAACTGCATCGGCTGCGGCTACTGCGTCACCGGCTGCCCGTTCAACGTGCCGCGCATCTCGGAAAAGGACAAGAAAGCCTACAAGTGCTCGCTCTGTTCCGACCGGGTTGCCGTCAACCAGTCGCCGGCTTGCGTCAAGTCGTGCCCGACCGGCGCCATCCAGTTCGGTTCGAAGGAGGACATGAAGGATTACGCCGAGACGCGCATCGCCGACCTCAAGGAACGCGGTTACGACAAGGCCGGCCTGTACGATCCGGAAGGGGTGGGCGGGACGCACGTCATGTACGTGCTGCACCATGCCGACCAGCCGAATCTCTACAGCGGCCTGCCGGAAAACCCGTCGATCAGCCCGCTGGTCTCGATCTGGAAGGGCTTCACCAAGCCGCTCGCCACGCTGGCCCTGGCCGGTGTCGCACTGGGCAGCCTGTTCCATTACGTGACCAAGGGTCCGAACGAGGTCTCCAAGGAGATCGAGGACGAGATCGAACGCGAAGACCGTGAAGAGGAGGCAGCCAAATGATCCGCGATCCGAAAGACCTGAAACGCTACAACGCGCCTGAACGGGCCAATCACTGGACGGTGGGCATTAGCTTCATCCTGCTCGCGCTGTCCGGCCTGGCTTTCTTCCACCCGGCCTTCTTCCCGCTG
>Ga0062383_10000199_pt1 | contig 15174 bp, 9 predicted proteins | sample DOMMetBare3Fresh_FD_59508 | JGI IMG/M metagenome (GOLD analysis project Ga0062383, IMG submission 59508) | Wetland sediment microbial communities from St. Louis River estuary, USA, under dissolved organic matter induced mercury methylation -... | ecosystem: Environmental > Aquatic > Freshwater >... | reverse complement strand
GCCTGAAGGCGGTACTCTAAACGCCTCTACCGTAGATTTCACGAGCAACGCGTAGATCATATTCGCTCAACCAACAAAGCGATCCCCATGCCGCCACTGATGCACAAGGTGGCCAAACCTCGTCTCGCGCCTCGCTTTTTCATTTCATGAAGCAAAGTGGTCGTGATGCGCGTTCCGGTACATCCGATCGGGTGGCCCAGGGCAATGGCACCGCCATTGACGTTAAGTTTTTCGTTATCGAAATGAAGCTCGCGATCGCAGGCGATCACCTGGGCGGCAAACGCTTCATTCAGTTCAATAAGATCGATATCACCCAGCGTCAACTGCTGCCGATTCAAAAGTGTGCGAATTGCGGGTACCGGCCCGATGCCCATTATTTCCGGCGCCACGCCGGCAACTTCGTAATCGACCAGCCGCGCCTCCGGCTCTCCACCCACTTCTTTGAGCATATCCTCGTCCAACACCACGACGGCAGCAGCGCCGTCCGTGATCCCTGATGAATTGCCGGCCGTTACGCCGCCCTCGTTGGAAAAAACGGGCGGAAGCTTTTTCAGACTCTCGATGGTCGTGTCCACACGTGCATGTTCGTCACGGGCAAAAGTCACTGTTTCGCCTTTTCGTCCCTGCAGTTCCAGCGGCAGTAGTTCAGCGGCAAACCGGCCTGCTTCCTGGGCCGCCTGCGCCCGCTGTTGTGAACGCAGGGCATATTCGTCCTGCTCAATGCGCGAAATCTCATAGCGACGGGCCAGATTCTCAGCGGTCTCGCCCATCACCATGCCCGACAACGGATCGTTGAAGCCATCGCGATACATTCCGTCAACCAGATCCGTATGCCCCAGACGCATGCCCCAGCGAGCGCCTTCGGCGAAGTAAGGAACGCGCGACATGCTTTCAGTGCCGCCCGCCAGCACAGCCTTTGCCCGCCCGAGTATTATTTGTTCCGCCGCTAAAATGATGGCACGAAGTCCGGAACCGCACGCCTGATTGACCGTGAAAGCGGGGACCGTATCCGGCAGGCCCGCACGATAGCTGATTTGCCGCGCGACATTGGGGCCGCCACCGGCCTGCCGCGCACAGCCCCAAATCGAGTCCTGAATCTGGTCTGGCTCGAGACCGGCGCGGCGCAGACTTTCCCGGGCCACAGTGACACCCAGATCCGCAGCCGTCAGCGATGCCAGCGAGCCGCCAAAACGGCCAATCGGGGTGCGCACTGAACCAACGAGGTAGACATTTTTCATGCGTTAAAAATCTCTCCGGGGTTCAAACAAAGTCGGAATTCGTTGACGGGAAATGGTAGCACAGGGTAAAAATAATGTCCGACGCTCCTCCACCAGAAACTCACCACCACTTTGTCGCAGCACAGGTGAATATAGTACCGGCTTTATTCGGGTTTCTCGAATCGCATACAGCCCGGCTGATTCCGTGAATCTGCGCGACGCAATGCTGGAACGTCTTATGAATTCGCAACAAGTAGAACGGGCAGCGTGCGGTCTTGCGGAATTAATTGGAGGTCATGCCGAATGGTTCTTGACGCAACATGACGGAAGTACCGAGGCGATTCGCCGTACAGAATTGGACCTCTCGATCTCGCACGGCCGTTTGATCCTTTCGTCCTGGACTGAGAAGGGAACTCGCTCGTGGAAGATAGCAGCCTGGGAGATTTCCGGATCCAGGCTCGTGTTGGAAACATCCAGACGCATGGGGGCACAGCGCTCCAGGCTGGAATTGATACCGCGAGCGTCAGCCAACGCGATCGCCGCGACTGTCAGAGCTGCACGGCAATTGAAATGCGAGCAACTGGCAGAACTGGCTGTGGGGTTGCATGCGGGCGCCCGGGTGGAACGCTCCGCCCTGAGTCCGGGAATACGGCGCGGGCAACCTGGCAAATACGCGCGCATCATCCTGCGCCTCAAACAAGAGCGAATTGCGGTGACGGCCACTGTCGCTTCCAGCTACAGGGAAAATGTCGACGCTCAACTGTCGGCGGCTCTGCTGTGGTTCATTAACGTCGCCGCGCGCGCCCGGCCTCCTTACCTGCAGAGACTCTGGTTGGTTGTCAAACCTGAGGTAACGCAGGCCCTGCTGGATCGATTGGGGTTGTTGCGGGACGGCTTGCGGAGAGCAATTAACGTCTACGAGATCGACCGAGACTGGCAACAGCTGACAGAGATTCCGCTCACTGAGCGCAGCGAGGTCTTCAAGAAACGGCTGGCCCGTTTTCCGCGCGTGGCTGCTCGGCCGCCGAGTAGTTGCGCGCGCGATGTGATCGCCGAGGCCCCCGAAGCGATCGATCTGGTCCATGCTCGTCATGGTGAGACACTGCGCTATCACGGCCTGCCCTTCGCCCGCGTGCGCCACCTTCTGGGTGTTGACCGGGTCTGGTTCGGAACCGACGCCGCGCGACGTCGGGTGCTGGATGCAAGCAGTGAACACGATTGGCAGAACCTCCTGCGGGATCTGCGTGAGCATCGGTCTGCCGCGGCCGTCGATCATCACCATGCGCTCTATCGCACCGCCGTTGAAAGCTGGCTGGAATCCCTTCTGCGCCGCGACATCACTAAACTGGATCCCGGACTAATCATCGCCCCCCTTCACGCGCAGTTTCGCACCGCGCGCGGCGGGCCTTTGGGTGTACGGCCGGTCGATTTACTGGCCCTCAGGCGCGATGGCCGCCTGGTAGTAATTGAACTAAAGGTTACGGAAGATCGCGAGCATGTGCTGCAGGGAGCTGACTATTGGCGCCGGGTGGAAGCGCATCGCCGTCGTGGGCACATTACCCGCGCCGGACTGTTTGGCGAAATGAAAATCAGCGACGCCTCACCACTGGTTTATCTGGTGGCCCCTACGCTGCGCTTTCATCCCTCTGTGCTGACGATGGCCCGGACGATTGCACCCGACATCGAGATCTATCGCTTCGACATCAACGAGGATTGGCGCGCCGGCGTCCGCGTCATGCGCCGCACGCGAGTGAATTGATTTGGGATTCTAGTGCTTCACGATCAACGAGCGTTCATCCGCGGCCGTTACCTTGGGCGGGCGTGCCGGCGGCATTTCCTGAGCCCCTTCCATGGCCTGTTCGGAAGAAAGGATACCGGAGACGCGCATGCGGAATTCGTCAGCGTTGCTGGCATTTCGCAGGGCCTCGTTCAGCGAGATCAACCCCGATTGGAAAAGATTGAAAAGCGACTGATCAAAGGTCTGCATTCCATACTGCGAGGTTCCTGCGGCGATGGCTTCGCGAATCAGATTGGACTTCTCTTCGTTGATTATGTAATCGCGGATTAGTCCCGTGGTCATCATCACTTCGACCGCAGGGACGCGGCCTCCGCCCCTGGCCGCGCGCACCAGGCGCATCGAGATGACGGCTTTGAGGATGCCGGCCAGCTGCAGCCGCACAGACTTTTGTTGATGCGAAGGAAATGAAGAAACGATCCGCGTAATCGTTTCCGTGGCATCCAGTGTGTGCAGAGTCGAGAGCACGAGGTGGCCAGTCTCAGCCGCGGTCAGAGCCGTTTCAATAGTTTCGTGGTCGCGCATCTCGCCAACCAGAATTACATCCGGATCCTGTCGCAGTGCCCCGCGCAGGGCTTCAGAGAAGGAGCGGGTGTCCACGTCGACTTCGCGCTGCGTGACAAAGGCCTTCTTATCAGGATGCAGAAACTCAATCGGATCTTCGATGGTCACGATATGGCCACTGCGCGTCGCATTAATACGATCGATCATCGCCGCTAACGTGGTTGACTTGCCGGAACCTGTAGCGCCCGTTACGAGAATCAGGCCGCGCTGTTCATCGGCAATGCGATCGATTACCGGAGGCATGCCCAGTTCACTTGAGCCTTTTGGATTATCGGGAATCACGCGCAACACCAGGCTTACTGAACCTCGCTGCTGGAAAATGTTGGCGCGAAAACGGCCCAGACCGCTGACCCCATAAGCGATGTCGACCTCGGACACTTCCTTGAAACGCTGCTTTTGCCGATTCGACATGATGGAAAAAGCCATATCCAGGGTATCTTCGGGACGCAGTCTTGGGGCGTCCACGATGGTGTGAAGTTCGCCACCGATACGCATGACGGGAATAGCTCCGACTTTTAAATGGAGATCTGAGGCGCCGTGGCTGGTAGCAGCGCGCAATAAGTCATCAATTTTTAAGGGCATTGGAAGACACTCTCGGGGGAAGCGTTATAAAGGTCCTGGGCAATTAGTCGTGCGCAGATGAGCGCTGGGAGGAAACCTTGGGCCGGTCAAAGCGACCGCACCTGATAATAGCTTGCGAAATCAGCAAACGTCAACGATTTGATTCTGAAGCCATATCGACGGCACTAGAGAAGCAGGGCCGTTAGGGTTGTCTTCACTGGCAGAACGTTTCTGGCGCGGTGAATCGCTGAAGGTTGTGACAACAGAAAAAGTCAGGGAAGGGCGCCACTGCACCTGATTCGGTGGGCGGAGTGGTTTCGTCTCACCGTGTCCGACATCTACGGCTAAAAAAAGAAGAGGGCACTCTAAGCGTGCCCTCTTCTGGAGATCGCCGGTTTCAAGTGCTCAGTCGCCACCGGCCGTCTGATAGACGAGGATGGCCTGAGAATCTTCGCCGGATGATCCGCTACGCGTGCCTGACGCACCTTCTCCCGCCTTCCGGGTGGGAGATTCTGCCTGCTTCTTATCGTTAACATAGGTCAACCACGGGCCGGGAGCAGGGCGCTCGCCCTTCGTGATTTCAAAAAACGCCTGTTGAATCTTCGTTGTGATCGTACCGCGCTCGCCGCTGCCCACGGTGATGCGATCAACTGAACGTATGGGAGTGATTTCCGCGGCGGTACCGCTGAAGAACAGTTCATCTGCGACATACAGGGCCGCTCGCTGAATGCTGCGCTCCTTTACCGGAATTCCCAGCGTGTGGCAGATCTGAATCACGCTGTCGCGAGTAATGCCGGCGAGGATTGATGACGAAAGCGGCGGCGTCAGGACCGTATCGCCGGAAACCATGAAGATATTTTCTCCTGAACCCTCGGAAACGTAGCCTCGATCGTCCAGGGCAATGCCTTCGGCAAAGCCATTGACCAAAGCTTCCATCTTAATTAGCTGCGAGTTCATGTAGTTGGCGCCACTCTTGGCCATGGCCGGCATTGAATTTGGCGTGAGACGGTTCCAGGTCGAAACGCAGACGTCCACGCCCTTCTCAATTGCTTCATCGCCGAGGTATTTGCCCCAGTCCCAGGCGCCGATGTAACAGGCAAGCGGATTTGGGAAAGGATTGACCCCAAAAGCTGGATGCACCTCATCCAAACTGCGGAAAAGGATTGGTCGGATGTAACACTGCTCGAGGCCGCTGCGCCGCGCCAGTTCGACCGAAGCTGCCACCAACTGGTCCATCGACAAGTTGTGGTCCATCCGATAAATCTTCGCCGAATTCAGGAGACGCTGCATGTGCTCGCGGAGTCGAAAGATAGCGGGACCATTCTTGGTGGCATAACATCTGATACCTTCAAAGACACTGGAACCGTAATGCAGTACGTGTGACATGACATGTACCCGCGCATCGTTCCACTTAATAAATTCTCCGTCATGCCAAACTACGTCACAAATTTTCGGCGAGCTGACGTTTTTGGTTTTGCCATCTTTTGAAAACATGTTTCTTACTCCTTCAGGAAAATCGCAGCGGTCCAAGACGGGGGCGCGAGGTGGTCCCAGTCAAATTACTGTGCTTTCTCCAGTAAAAGCGGTTCATCAGGATATAGTTTAGGCCTGCGCCGCACCTGCTTCGGGACAGGGCACAATAACGTAAATGAGTTTCGATTGGCAAGGCGTCCTTGATTTCAGGAAAGACCGCGACGTAACATCAAAACGCATTTCGATCTGCAGAAAACTGTCAATCATTGCGGCTTTCCTGTGAACCATCGTCAAACCTCTTTCCGCTGGTCTTTGCCCGCGGCCGTTACCATCCTGTCATTATCGTTGATCAACTGCAAAATGCCGGAAAAAACTTCTAATACTTCTTCCAATTCCATGTCTGAATCTGCAAAAACGAACCACCCCGGCAGCAGTGATCACCCCGAGGTGATACACCGGCGGGCGATCGCCATTGACCTGCACGCCGATACGACGCAGCGAATGCTCGACGAGCAGGTTGACCTCAGCCAACGTCTGCGAGACGGGCATCTTGATACGGTCCGGGCGAAAGAAGGTGGGTTGGACGCTCAGTTTTTCTCGATTTGGGTCGAGCCTCAGTTGTATGGGGTTGGTGGCGAAAAGGCGATGAAGCGCGCCGACGAGCAAATTGCAGCGGTGCGACAGTTGGCGGAAAAACATCCGGAACTTTGGGAGCTGGCCACCTCCGCCGCCGATGTGCGGCGCATCGCGGGAGAGGGCAAGTTGGCAGCGCTACTGGGCCTTGAGGGCGGCTATGCGATTGACGAGCGGCTGGAAAATGTTGAGCGGTATTACAAGCTCGGCGTGCGTTACATGTCGCCGGCCTGGACAGTCAGTACGAGCTGGGCTGGTTCGTCCGGAGATGCAGCCGGACAAACGAGGGGCCTGACCGATTTTGGAAAGCAGGTAATCCGCGAGATGAACCGGCTGGGAATGATGGTGGATGTGTCGCATCTCTCAGACAAGGCCTTTTGGGACATTGTGGCCACGTCCACCAGGCCGGTTATTGCTACGCATTCCGCTTGCCGCGCAATTGCGAATGTGCCCCGCAACCTCGACGATGAGATGATCAGGGCGTTGGCAAAGACTGGCGGCGTGATCTGTGTGATTTTCTACCCGCCGTTTCTCGAACCAGGTTGGAGCGCCATGAAGGACAAGGTCGACAACGATATTGCCGGACTGGTCCAACGGGCTTCCGAGGCTGAAAAAGGGGATATTTCCCAGAAGAAGCTGGCCCGCGATCGAGTACGCCGCGAGGAGTTTCTCAAAAGGCTGCCGCCGGTATCCGTCGCCCGAGTAGTCGACCATATCGATCATGTTGTGAAGCTGGTGGGCATTGACCATGTGGGCATTGGCTCTGATTTCGACGGCATCCAGGCCACGGTGAGTGACCTTTCAAGCGTGGCAGAACTCCCGAACCTGACACGAGAATTGCTCAAGCGCGGTTATTCGGCCGGCGATGTAGAAAAGATTTTAGGCGGGAACATCCTGCGGGTGATGGAAGAAGTGGCCCAGAAGTAAGGGCCCACGGATGGTTCGCTGCAGAGTTGCTTCCAATCGCGGAGTAGCTTCCTATCAAGATCAGCGGGCACACGAGGCGGCTCCTACCTCATGAAAGTATCGAAAACTTCACCCAGATCACCGCGTATCGGCTTCCACGCCCCAATCAAAGGCGGCCTGCATGAAGCTTTGCTCGTAGCCAGGGAAATCGGCTGCGATACGGTGCAGATCTTTTCCCGCAACCCGCGCGGGTGGATGGCCAAACCGCTAACAACAGAGAGCATCGAGTTGTTTCGCCAGACCCGCCGCACGACGAAGCTTAACCCGATTGTCATTCACTGCAACTATCTGGTGAACCTTGCAGCTTTCGACAGCGAGTTGCTTGAGAAATCACGCCTGTCGTTTCGCGAAGAAGTTGAGCGAGCTTTGCTGCTGGGCGCCGATTACCTGGTGGTCCACCCGGGCAGTTCGCGCGGCGCCTGCGCGGCGGACGGCATCGCGCTCTGCGCGAGGACCTTGAAGCTGGCCTGCAAGGGATTGCGTTTGGGTCGCTTCCGCATCCTGCTGGAAAATACTGCCGGCCAGGGCGAATGTATCGGCCATCGCTTCGAACATCTGCGGGCCATCATGGATGAGTGTCCCAAACTTCCGCTGGGAGTCTGCTTTGACACGGCGCATGCCTTTACGGCGGGCTATGACATCCGCGAAGAGGAGGGACTGGAAGCAACCATCGAGTGGTTGCAGCGCACGGTGGGTACAAAGAATGTGCGAGCCATACACTTCAACGATTCACGCGCGCCCTTCGACTCTCGTGTCGATCGCCACTGGCATATCGGTGAAGGGCATATTGGGGCTGAGGCGTTACGTCGGGTGGCCCAACATCCGAAGTTGGCGCATGCGGCTTTCATTCTCGAAACGCCTTACGACGACCCGCGGGCGGATTTGAAGAATCTGGAGACCTTAAGGTCGTTTGTTACTAAATCGTAGTGTCTTGGTTGGCGGCCGGCGTTCTGGTCCCGACTGCAGTTAGGTTTTCTCCCAGTGTCAAAGCCCGTCTAAAAGGCGTTACTCTAAACACCTGCGACATTAGGGCACGACACCCGGAAGCAAAACTGGACGAGAACCTCTATCCTTCGCTAGAATGCAGGCAATGCCGAAAGATAAATCACTGAACAAACTCCTCCTAACGGTGCCGCTGCTGCACCGCGCCCAGTAACCGCGCCAGACGCAGAGCGGCGAAAAACAACAAAATCAGTAATTGGGATGCGACCGCGGAAGTGTTTTAATTTGCGCGGCCCTGATTATCAGGTGTTTGCAGAGAGCAGGATGGAAACATGGATGAAAAATATTTTCCCGCAGCGATAGAAAAAAAGTGGCAACAGCGCTGGCAAGAAACGCGCGCGTTTGAGGTTAAGGAGGACGATCCGCGACCAAAATTCTACTGTCTCGAGATGCTGCCTTACCCCTCGGGCTATTTGCATATGGGCCACGTGCGTAACTATTCAATCGGCGATGCCCTCTCGTGGTACAAGCGCCTGCAGGGGTTCAACGTGCTGCACCCAATCGGTTGGGACAGTTTTGGGCAGCCGGCTGAGCAGGCAGCAATCAAGCGCGGCGTCAACCCACGTGACTGGACGGAAGAAAATATCAGGCACATGAGCGGGCAGATGCACCGCCTGGGTGTAAGTTATGACTGGTCGCGTGAAATTGCCGCGCACCGGCCGGAATATTACAAGTGGGACCAGTGGTTCTTTCTGAAGATGCTTGAGCGCGGGTTGGCCTACAAGAAGACGTCCGCGGTCAACTGGTGCCCGAAAGAGAAAACTGTTCTCTCCAACGAGCAATCGTCCGGGGGAATTTGCTGGCGCTGCGGCACTGCTGTCGAGAAGCGGGACCTGGAACAATGGTTTCTGCGCATCACCGACTACGCAGAACAACTGGTCCAGGATATCGCGGAGATTGAGGCAGGTTGGCCGGAGAAGGTCTTGAAGCGTCAGCGTGATTGGGTCGGGCGCAGTGAAGGCGCGTATGTCGACTTTGCGGTTAAGGACAGCGATGCCAGGATTCGCGTCTTCACTACCCGTATCGACACGATTTACGGCGCGACCGCAATTGTGCTGGCAGCAGAACACCCATTGGTGATCAAACTGCTCGAAGGTTCTTCCTTAAAGGCTGACGTACTGAGGTTTGCCGAGAAAGTGAAAGCTGCACGAGCGGCGAAGCAGGATCCCACCGTAGTAGAGGAGAAGGAGGGCCTGAACACCGGCGCACTGGCAGTCAATCCATTCAGTGGCGAGAGCGTTCCCATCTGGGTCGCCAACTACGTGTTGATGGAGTACGGTACCGGCGCCGTGATGAGCGTGCCCGCGCACGACGAACGCGATTTTGAGTTTGCGCAAAAGTATACGTTACCCATCAGACAGGTGATTGCACCCGTTTCTCATGCGCAGGCACACGTCGAACCCGTGACCGGGGCCATGGATCAATCGGTGGAAATGCACCAGGCCTTCGTCGACTCCGGGATCCTGATCAATAGCGGTGAGTGGGGTGGAAAGCTTTCCGAAGTTGCCATTCAGGAGATGACAGAACGCGCTACCGAGCAAGGGTTTGGCGAAGCGGCAGTCACCTATCGGATTCGTGATTGGGGTATCTCGCGCCAGCGTTTCTGGGGCGCGCCTATTCCAGTTATCTATTGCGACGCATGTGGCCCGTTGCCGGTACCAATGGAGCAGTTACCCGTTCTCTTGCCGGAAACGGCCGAGTTTACGGGCACAGGGGAATCACCGCTCAAGAGCGTTCCCGAGTTTGTGAATACAACTTGTCCAGAGTGCGCGGCGCCGGCGCAGCGCGAAACTGACACCATGGACACATTTGTTGACTCATCCTGGTACTTCTTTCGTTATTGCGATCCACGCAATCCAGTGGCGCCTTTTGATCCACAGTTGGCGGCCCAATGGACTCCGGTCGACCAGTACATCGGCGGCGACTCACATGCTGTGATGCATTTGATCTACACGCGCTTTTGGACCAAGGTCATGCGCGACCTGGGGCTGGTTGCTTTCAATGAACCGGTCAAACGCTTGTTGACTCAGGGCATGGTCACGAATCGAGTGGAAGGCACCGACGATTGGAAGGCCATGTCCAAGAGTCTCGGCAACGGAGTTGATCCGGATGAAATGATCGCCGCCTATGGCGCCGATGCGGCTCGACTGTTTGTCCTGTTCGCAGCGCCGGTGGAAAACGAATTGCGATGGTCTGAAGCCGGAGTCGAAGGCGCGATCCGCTTCCTGCGCCGGGCTTACACGATGGTTTGGCGGTGGCATGAACGGCTGTCTAACCACACCCCAACTTCGGACAACTTTGCGAGCGCAGATTTCAGCGCCGGCGCGCGCCAGTTGCGCCGCAAGACGCATCAGACGATTGCGCGCATCACCAGGGATTTCGACGAGTTGCATTTGAACACTTCGGTAGCCCAGCTGATGGAGTTGTTTAATGCCTTGATGGATTTCAACGCCGAACCCGCGACCGCCTCTGAGCCCGACGTGTTTGCGGTGCGGGAAGCTCTGCACGCGTTGGTCGTAATGCTGGCGCCGTTCTCTCCTCACGCGGCCGAGGAGATGTGGGAGGGTTTAGGTCACAGAGGCGGCTTGCTGGCTAGCGGCGCCAGTTGGCCGGTGGCTGATCGTGAGCTGGCGCTGCAAGAGGAGCTGGAAATCCCCGTTCAAGTCAACGGCAAGTTGCGCTCGCGGGTGCTGGCGCCATTGGACGTGACTGAGGAAGATTTGCAAAGCGCGGCGCTGGCGGACGAGAAAGTGCAGGCTGCGATTGCGGGTCACGAAGTTGTGAAGGTCATCGTCGTGCCGCGAAGATTGGTGAACGTTGTGGTGCGCTAGTGCACAAAAGCCTGGGGCGCCAGCCTCGGGGCCCAGCCAAGAAGAAGATAACTGCCTGCGAAAGTGGGCGACAGCGTGACGGCCACCGCAACGTGGTGTGTTGCATTGCGTCGCGGTCAGGGCTAGTTCGTCACTCGGCCGGCGGCAGCGACATAAGCGGGGCCGGCCCCTATCAGAACCTGGCCGCAGGACATCCCATATTCCTGCCGGAATGGCCTGAATGGGAACTGAGTTGCTTGCTAGTGTGCTTCTTAGTCGCTAAAATCAAATGCCATCGCGCCCTTTCCCGTGTGGATGGCCTTCCCGATGGGATGAAGCGGACTGATGTTGACACGCAACGTTCGCCGACTCATTTTCTGGTTACCACGTTGTGGAGTGCAGTTCCATTAATGCCTGCCATCTCCGGCAGTTGTTAGGCAAGCAACAGGGCCGCGCGTATTAGTCGAACCAATCAATGAAAGAATGTCCAGCCTGTAGGCGCTGTTTTCCCGACGACATAATTCACTGTCCCCAGGACGGCGATGCAACTCTGCCCTCACTACTGGGTGATCCAATTCTCGACGCTCGTTATCAATTGGAGCGACGGCTCGGTCAGGGCGGGATGGGAGTTGTCTTTCATGCGCGCCACATCTTCCTGAAGACCCAGCACGCCATCAAGATTATCCTGCCGGATCTGGTTGGCAATGATCCGATGTTGGTAACCCGCTTTCGCCAGGAGGCGCTGGCCGCTGCCGCGATCAAACATCCGAATATCATTGCGGTGACCGACTTTGGCGTCGTGCGCAGCACCATGCCGTTTCTCGTCATGGAGTTCGTTAAGGGACGCTCGCTTCAGGAGATCATGGCGGAAGAAGGCGCCATGCCGCCAGCCAGAGCTTTCGAGTTGATCTGCCCGACTGCCGCCGGCGTAGCGGCCGCGCACCGCCAGAATATCGTGCATCGGGATCTCAAGCCGCTCAACATCATGGTCTGTGACAACATGCCCGTAGCCGAGGGACTGAAGATCCTCGATTTCGGCCTTGCCAAGATCAAGTCGGGCGAGTTGCTTGGCTCATTCGTGCAGGCAAAAACGAGCGGCTTGATGGGTTCACCATTCTACATGGCGCCAGAGCAATGGTCAGACGAAGAACCTGACTCGCGTGCGGATATCTACAGTCTCGGAATCATTCTTTATCAGATGCTGGGTGGTGACGTGCCCTTCAAGGGTTCATCGATCCCGGCAATCATGAAAAAGCACCTGACGGAATCTCCGCCGGCCTTGAAGTCGATGGGCGTGAACGTACCGCCAGAGATTGAAGCGGTGGTGCGTCATGCCCTGGCCAAAGACGTCGGTGAACGCACACCTTCCGTCGAAGTTTTTCTCAAGGAACTCAGGGATGCAGTGGATGCGGCGAGCGCGTCTCTGAGGACGGCCGCCGACTCAGCGGTGGAGGAGGAAATTGATCCTAACAAGACAATTGCCGTAACTCCCTCGATCTCTTCTACGGGTCTCAATCCGCTCCAGGGGGCGCGAACAAACCCTACCGGCTTTGAGACGAAATACGACCCGCCCCTGGCAAACAGCGGTGCGGTGAGTCTTAGTGAACAATTGAAGCGACAAGCTTCGATCACTGGCGCGGCGTTCGAACGTGAGCAAGAGGCCAAGGAGCGTTTTGCTCGCGAAGAGTTGGCCCGAGACGCAGAAGCTCGCCAGCGCCGCCTCGGTGAAGAAGATCAGCGACAACGCAAAGAGCGTCTTGAGCGCGAAGAGAAAGACCGGTTGCACCGGGAACAACTCGATCGCGTTGCCCGCCAGGCTGAGGAGTTGGAAGAAAAACTGGCACGGCTGAATAACAGTATCCCGGATCGGCGAGCCACGATGATTGATCCGGAAGCTACCCAGGTTCAGCAGCGCACGATGCCGATTCAGAACATCAGTGACCACAGTTTTGCGGGCGCATCGGGAACTGCCTGGCAAGCGGCTGCGGTTTCGCTGCCAGGAAGCGCCGCCAAACCGAAGACGGCAATGTTTGTTGGGGTGGCGCTGCTGCTGGGCGTGCTTACGGTGGGTGGAGTTGCCGGTTATTTCTTATTACGGCAAGCGACAGTGGTTTCTGGTCCGAGTGTGCAGAACCCATCGCCCGGCAACCCGGGAACGCCGGTGACATTTAAACCTGAGATGATTGCGATCCCGGGTGGTCGCTTTCAGATGGGAAGAGATAAGGGCCCGCCTCAGGAAACGCCCGGCCATCCCGTCGACGTCCCTGCTTTTTCGATGGATAAGACCGAGGTGACTAACGGAGAGTATGCAGAGTTTGTCCGCGAGACCAATCATGCGCCGCCCGGACACTGGAACGGTACCAAGGCCCCTATCGGCCAGGAATTGTGGCCCGTGGTTAACGTGTCGCTCGACGATGCCAATGCCTTTGCCGCCTGGCGCTCGAAGCGCGACGGAGTCACCTATCGCCTCCCTACTGAACCAGAGTGGGAATATGCCGCTCGAAACGGCGAAAACAGCGACCTCTATCCCTGGGGTAAGGAGTGGCAACCGAAGCAGGCTGTGCTTGACGAAGGAACCCCTGCAGAAGTTGGCTCGCACCCGGGTGGCAGCAACAAATGGGGCGTTCAGGACCTGCTCGGTAATGTCTGGGAATGGACGTCGTCCAAGGTCACTTCGTATCCGGGCAACCCGGTGATTGTGCCAACCGCGACACAGGATTGGATCGCGATTCGTGGCGGTGCCTTTATTAGCAAGACGGCGGACAAGGAGAACCCGGTATCTTCGTGTATGCGTACCTTCCTTCCTGCGAGGACCCGGAATCCGTTAATTGGATTTCGGCTGGTAGTTTCCGCCCCGTAGTAGGGCGAGGTCACCTGGTAAGTAGCAGGGATTTCGAAGAGGAGCCCGATTATGAGAAATAGAGCGATTCGTCGCACATTATTATTGCCATTGGTTACGTGTCTCGTCGGCATGGCATTTTGCTTTGCCGCGCGCGGCCAGAACGTTGGTGGTGACATCGGCGGCGGCATCTTCCGTCCAAAAAATCCCGAAACCAAACGAAGCACCAGCAAGCTGCCTCGCCCGGTTACCAAGCCATCGCGCACGGCGCCAAAAAGAAATCCCAAGGCGGAGCTTGAGACCAGGGTCGAGGATTTGCTCGATAAGGGTAATGACGCCCGCGATGCGAAGAAGTATGACGAAGCGCTGGCCGCTTATGGCGACGTGCTTAAGTTGAAGGCACGCGATCCGCGAGCCGCCTACGGTCTGGGAAATGTCTTTACGGATCAGCGCCGCTGGGAAGACGCGGAGAGGAATTATCGCGACGCCGTCCAGTGGGGCCCGACGAACGTTGACGCCCTGGTGGCCCTGAGCGTCGTGTTGGTCCAGCCTGTCTCCGGTGCAAACAACGCGAAGCGATTTTCTGACGCCGTAAGTTTTGCGCAACTTGCCGTTAAGCTGGATCCAAAGAATGCGGTTGCCTGGGATCGCCTGGGAGTCGCCCTGCAATCCCGTGGTCAATTCTCAGCCGAGACTGAGCAGGCCTATCGCCGCGCCGTCGAACTCGACCCGCAGTTTGCCACTGCTTACGCACACCTGGCTCGTTTGCTGCGCAAAATGGAGCGCGGCAATGAAGCCACGCCGTTCTATGATCAGTCAATTGCCCTGGCCAAAGACCCGGCCACCCTCGTGTTGATTGCCGACAGCCTGCAGTCGGAACAACAGTGGGAAAAATCAGAAGCAGTGCTGCGTAAGGCTCTGGAGATGGATTCGCGCAGTCCGAGTGTTCTTTACTTGCTGGGCCGCGCGCTCAATGTCTTGAAGCGTTATCCGGAAGCAGAGGGTTACCTGAAAAGCGCCACCGAACTGAGTCCGCAGGCATTCCAGCCCTATGCTCTGCTGGGCCAGGCTTATCTGGCGCAGGGACGGCTTGAGGATGCTGAAAAAACCTATGGCAGCGCGGTGAATATTGCCTCGCCAGGGGAACGCAGTCAGTTGGCAGGCATGTTCGGTTTCGAAGGCGTGGGCGACGGATATATGAAAGCAAAGAGAAAGAGCGATGCCTTGCGTGTTTACAAACAGGCGCTCGAGCTGAACCCCGGTAATCCGCAACTGCTGAAGAAAATTGCCCAGGCTAACTGATCGCGACGTTAG
>Ga0062383_10000194_pt1 | contig 15346 bp, 10 predicted proteins | sample DOMMetBare3Fresh_FD_59508 | JGI IMG/M metagenome (GOLD analysis project Ga0062383, IMG submission 59508) | Wetland sediment microbial communities from St. Louis River estuary, USA, under dissolved organic matter induced mercury methylation -... | ecosystem: Environmental > Aquatic > Freshwater... | reverse complement strand
ATTATCAGTCTTCAGAATGTGGATCATGAACATGCTTTCTCCGATTCCGATATAAACCTGTTGACAACGCTTGCTAATAGTATGAGTGTAGCACTCGAAAGTGCACGGCTATTTGATGAAACTACCAGGCTGCTGAGTGAAACCGAGCAACGTACTGCAGAGTTATCAGTAATTAACAGTGTACAGGATGGGCTGGCCCGTGAACTGGATATTCAGGGTATTTATGAACTGGTGGGTGAAAAGATGAGAGAAGTTTTTAATGCCCAGGTAATTGATATTGTAACATATGATAAAACGAACAATTTAATTGAAGATCGTTACACCTATGAAAAAGGTGACCGTACTTTATTAGGGCCAAGGCCATTGAAAGGTTTCAGAAAGCATGTTATTGAAACTGCAAAGGCTCTTGTTATTAATAAAGACCTCGATAAGCAAAGATCAAAGTATGACCAGTCTGTCCTAATAGGTGAAGGAGCAAAATCAATTGTTTTAGTTCCGATGATTGCCAGTGGTGAAGTAACCGGAGTTATCAGTTTGCAGAACCTTGATCAGGAAAATGCTTTTTCTGATTCTGAAGTAAACCTTCTTACCACCCTTTCTAATAGTATGAGTGTAGCGCTGGAAAGTGCCCGGCTCTTTGATGAAACTAACCGTTTATTGAAAGAAACTGAACAACGTACCGCTGAATTGGCTATCATCAACAGTGTACAGGAAGGACTTGCTTCTAAACTGGATATACAAGCCATTTATGATCTAGTCGGTGATAAAATCCGCGATGTGTTTGATACGCAGGGAATCTCTATTTCTTACTATAACCGCCAGGATAATTTTATCACACATCCTTACTATTTGTTTAAAGGAAAACGTATTAACGAACTTGGGTTTGAATTAGGTAAAGGACTGACCTCACATATCATTCAAACAGCACAACCGCTTCTAATTAATGAACACGCAGCAGAACGTTTTAAAGAATTAGGCGCTGTGTTTGCCAGTTCAGAAACGGAAGACACAACAAAATCATGGTTGGGTGTACCATTGATATCAGGAGGGTTGGTTAACGGTACCATTCGTCTTGAAAACTATGAACGGGAATTTGCATATAGCGAATCCGATGTATCTCTTTTACAAACCCTTGCTAATAGCATGAGTGTTGCTTTGGAAAATGCCCGGCTCTTTAATGAAACGAACCGCCTGTTGAAAGAAACTGAAATGCGCCAGGAAGAACTGGCTACCATCAACAATGTACAGGAAGGATTGGTCAGGGAAATGAATACCAAGGCCATCTACACTCTTGTAGGTAACAGGATATGTGAATTGTTCGATTCACAAACTTTGGTGATACGCACCTTTGATCATGAAACCGGTCTTGAACACTATCATTATGCTATTGAAAAAGGTATTCATTTACAAATTGATCCCCGGCCTATTATCTGGGCCAGTAAGCTTTTGATAGAAACAAAACAGTCTTTACTTATCAATAAAAATTATGTAGAAACTGCAAAGAAATATGGCGGTACTGGTGTAGGAAAAGGACTGCCTCCAAAATCTGCTTTGTTTGTTCCTATGATTGTAGGAGGGATAGTGAAAGGTACTGTTAGTTTACAAAATGTTGACAGGGAAGATGCCTTTACTGAGTCCGACCTCCGTTTATTAACTACGCTTACCAATAGTATGAGTGTAGCTCTTGAAAATGCCCGCCTGTTTGATGAAACAACACACCTGTTGGCTGAAGCAAAACAACGAGCATCCGAGTTAAGTACCGTAAATAGTATCAGTAAAGCTTTGGCTTCACAATTAGATCCGGATGATCTGATAAAAATGGTTGGCGATCAGTTGAAAAATTTATTTAATGCCAATATAGTTTATCTCGCTTTACTGAATAAAAAAACTAATATCATTCATTTCCCTTATCAGTCGGGTGATTCAATGGACCCTATAAAATTAGGTGAAGGACTTACATCAAAAATTATTATGAATGGTGAGCCCCTGCTCATCAATAAAGATTTACAGGAGCTAAGAACTCAGTTGGGAATTCAGGTAATCGGAGTACCGGCTGCTTCTTACCTGGGTGTTCCTATACCGGTAGGCGATGAAAACATTGGTGTGTTAAGTGTGCAAAGCACCGAACATGAAAACCGTTTTAATGAAAACGATCTACGCCTTTTATCTACTATTGCATCTTCCGTGGGAGTTGCTTTAAATAATGCTACTCTTTTTGAAGATGTACAACAGGCAAAAATGGAAGCAGAAGCAGCCAGTAAAGCAGCAGAAAAAGCTAATGAGGCCAAGAGTGCATTTCTATCCACCGTCAGTCATGAATTAAGAACGCCACTTACATCTGTACTCGGTTTCGCCAAAATCATACGCAAACGATTAGACGAAAAAATATTTCCTATAGTAAATAAAGTTGACCCGAAAACTGACAAAACCATCAGCCAGATTTCTGAAAACCTACAAGTAGTTATTTCCGAAGGAGAAAGATTAACTCACCTGATTAATGATGTACTGGACCTTGCAAAAATTGAGGCCGGTAAAATGGAATGGAGCCAGGAAAATGTTTCAATGCCGGAAGTAGCAGAAAGAGCTATTGCGGCCACTACTTCTTTATTTGATCAAAAAGCGCTGAAGCTGATTAAAAAAATTGATACTGATCTGCCTGAAATTACCGGCGACAAGGATAAGCTGATACAAGTGATTATCAATCTTATTTCCAATTCTGTTAAATTTACTGACAAGGGCTCCATTACCTGCCAGGTATACCATGATAAAGATGAAATCATAGTCAGCATTACCGATACAGGTATTGGTATTGCACCGGAAGATTTTGGTGCCGTATTTGAACAATTCAAGCAAGTAGGTGGAGATACACTAACCGATAAACCAAAAGGAACCGGTCTTGGTCTTCCTATCTGTAAGGAAATAGTAGAGCATCATGGAGGAAGAATTTGGCTTGAAAGTGAAATAGGAAAAGGCAGTATTTTTTCTTTTGCACTGCCAATTAATAAAAAAATTACTACAGAAAGACCAATGCATCTCGACGATCTTGTAAAACAATTAAAAAAACAAGTGGCACAGTCGCAATTAAACATAATAGGCAAAGCATCAAATATTTTAATTGTTGACGATGATGATTCTATCCGTTCACTGCTGCATCAGGAACTTGGAGAGGCCGGCTATCATATTGAAGAAGCAGGCAATGGAAAAGAAGCTTTGGAAAAAGTAAGAGCTCACCGGCCCGACCTGATCATTCTTGACATCATGATGCCGGAAATGAATGGTTTTGATGTGGCCGCTGTACTGAAAAATGATCCGCAAACAATGGATATACCTATTATTGTATTGTCTGTTGTACAGGATAAAGCAAGAGGATTCAGGATTGGTGTAGACAGGTATCTCACCAAACCTATTGATACAAACCTTCTGTTCAATGAGATTGGCAGCCTGCTGGAGCAGGGCAAGTCAAAAAAGAAAGTAATGGTTGTGGATCAGGATGCCGGAGCTGTAAAAACACTTACTGATGTGCTTACAACAAAGGGTTACGAGGTTACTGAATCTATTGAAAAGGAGCTCGTAGAAAAAGCGATAGCCAATCAACCTGATATCATTATCATTAACTCTGCTCTTTCTGATAAACAAGATATTGTACAAACACTGCGGTTTGAGAAGGGGTTGGAGAATGTTTTATTCCTTGTATACCAGTAATAATTAATTTATAAAAAAGGAACTATTAAAAATGGAACAGAAGATTTTAATTGTAGATGATGAAGCACATATCCGTATGCTCATTGAACAAACACTGGAAGAACTGGAAGATGAGGGAGTAGAATTTTTATCTGCAGAGAATGGAGAAATTGCACTTGACATTATTCAAAAAGAAAAACCGCAACTTGTTTTTCTTGATGTGATGATGCCAAAGATGAATGGAATGGAAGTATGCAGGCGGGTAAAAAAAGAACTGGGAATGGATAAAGTGTTTATTGTATTACTAACGGCAAAAGGACAAGAAACAGACCGGCAAAAAGGACTTGATGTCGGTGCTGATGTATATATGACCAAACCCTTCGACCCTGAAGTGCTGCTCGGAAAAGCACGGGAAGTTTTAGGAATAGAATAAACAAATTTCCTTTTTTCATTTATCAATTGTAAATAAAGTTATGGCTCAACCAACTTTAAAATCAATACTGGGTAAGAGGAGTGAAACTACTGCGTGGCTGCAATCGTGGTCAGAAATGACTAAGTCGGCAATTGCAATTGAAGACAATCAAAAAAATGTTTTATTCGGAACATTATCTTCCAACGAAACACAAGCATATCCCGTAATACTTGATGGAGAAATTGCCGGCTATGTAAAAGGTGATAGTAATACTTCAATTATAGCCCCGCTTTTATCATTAGTGTTGCAAAAAGAAGCGGAAAGAAAAAAATTGGGAACAGAAGTATTGAATCTATACCAGGAACTGAATGTTATTTATAATTTCTCAGAAAAATTAACGGAAACAATTGATCCGGATGTAATAGCTCAACTTACACTGGAACAGGCCATGCATTCCATCCCTTCACACAGCGGAGTGATTGTACTTTGGGATGAAGTAAGCAGGCAATTGCTGGTACCTGCAACTTCAGGTGATACACTATTTAATGAAGAACGCCTCCGTGCCAATTCAGGGATACTACTCAAAATCGGGTTAAGCGGACAATCTGAAATTTTAAGTGATCTGTCGGTACTCAAAGACAAAGGTATTATTGAAAGCGATGTTCATTCTCTTATTTACGCAGCAATGAAGGTGAAGCAGCGCATTTTAGGAGCCATTATCATGGCTGGAAAAGAGACTGAACAATACACTGCGGCTCATCTTAAATTACTCGTTACATTGGCACTTCAATCATCCACCGCTATTGAGAGCGCCTTTCTTTATGAAAAAAATATTCGTGAAGTCAGGGAAAGGGAAGAGGCTATTCTGCGTATCCATGAAGTAACGAAAAAATTTGTACCCAACGAATTCATCCGGTTATTAGGTAAAGATTCGCTTACAGATGTAAAACTCGGAGACCAGGCAGAAAGAATTGTTACGGTACTATTTACAGACATAAGAGATTTCACTTCCCTGTCAGAAAATATGACACCTGATGAAAATTTCCGGTTTGTATCTTCCTTTAATGAACGACTTGGCCCCATAATCCGCTCACATCAGGGATTCATTAATCAATACCTCGGGGATTCAATTATGGCAATATTTCCCCGCCACCCGGAGGATGCTTTAAATGCAGCTATTGCCATGCAAAAAGCTGTACATGAGCTAAACCTGGAAAGAAAATCAAAAGGGTTGCCACCCATTAAAGCAGGCATTGGTATGCATACCGGCCCACTGATAATGGGTATTACCGGCGATGAGCACAGGATGGATGCAGCCACTATTTCTGATACTGTAAATACAGCTGCCCGAATTGAAAGCCTGACCAAATATTATAAATCACCCTTATTATTAAGCAGTGAAACGCTCAATCATATTCCCAATCAAAATGAATATCATTTGCGTAACCTTGGCAAAGTTCAATTAAAAGGAAAAAATAATTTATTAAGCATAATAGATTGTATAGATGGATATCCTGATGCTGAAATTCAACGTAAAGCAAAAACACTGTCACAGTTTAACCTATCAATGAATAATTATTTTGACCAGGATTTTGAAAATGCAATAAAAGGATTTCAGGCTATTGTGGCCAATGACCCGGAAGATCGAACTGCCTGTTTTTTTATGGATAATGCTTTGAAATTTCTTAAACACGGTGTTCCTGAAAACTGGAGCGGAGCACAGGAAATGCTTAGCAAATAAAACCAGTTATGTTTATTCTGATCATTTCTTATCTTGAAATTGAACTTTTATGATGAGGAGGAAATTTCCGGAAATTTATAAAAACATTTATTCCCACATTATTGCGAAGCTGCAAAATGATCTTTCAAACCGGCTGACCTATCATAACATTGACCATACCCTTGATGTACTGAAGCAAGTGCAAAAAATAGCAGACCGGGAAGGTATTGATAAAGATGAAAATATTTTTCTACTTAAAGTAGCGGCGCTTTACCATGATGTTGGCTTTATTTTCTTGTACACAGGTCATGAAGAAAAAGGCTGTGAGCTGGCAAGAAAAGAATTGCCTGCTTTCGGGCTAACAATGAAACAAATCGAAAAGGTTTGTGCCATGATCATGGCGACAAAAATTCCGCAATCTCCCCAAAACAAGTTGGGAAAAATAATTTGTGATGCGGATCTTGATTACCTTGGCAGAAATGATTTTGAGTCTATAAGTAATAATCTTTATAAAGAATTGGTTGATTTCGGTTTTATAAAAAATCATCACGACTGGATGCAAAAACAAATCAGCTTTTTTGAATCCCACCATTATTTCACCAAAAGCTCAAAACAGATTCGTCAACCAAAGAAAGCTGAACAACTGGTAAAATTGAAATCTTATCTTATTACATGAAATGTAAACATTATTCTGAATGAAAATGCCCCGTTATTTACTGCTAGCATTGAATGTGCACAAGGAAGAGTGGTGGCTGGTACAAAAATTATTTTGGCTGCAATTCTTCCAGGGTGCAGGTATTGCCTTTTTTTTCACATCTGCTTTTTCCCGTTTTCTTGAACATTTTCCTGTTACCGATCTCGCCTATGTTTATATTTTATCCTCTTTTCTTCTATGGATCACAGGTTTTGTTTATAATAAACTGGAACATCGTCTTTCTGCTTCCAGGTTATGTTTCATCATTACATTGATACTGGGAGTCAGTATGCTTCTTTTTCGTGCCGGTGTGGAAATCATTCCGGATAACTGGTTTTATTTTCTGATGCTTGCCTGGTTTAATGTTTTATACCTGCTAAATAACCTGATGTTTTGGGGAATGGCATCACAATTATATAATGTCAGGCAGAGTAAGAGACTATTTGGAGTAATAAGTGCAGGCGATATACCGGCAAAATTCATCGGGTACACTGTTGCCTTATTAATTGTTTCGTATACAGGAACTGTAAATCTTCTTCTTGCCGGGGCATTTTTCATACTTCTGTCTTTTCCGTTTTTAAAAAAAATATTGACAGCAGGAACTCATGAAGAAAATAATGATGCGCATACAACAAAACACAGCGCCGCCTTGCACACTATTGTAAAAGACTATACTGTAAATAAATTAATCAGAAGAGTCGCTATATTATCACTTATTGTGTCGGGTTGTATTATCCTTATTAATTATGGCTTCTATGCCGAGGTAAAACATGCTTATAAAGATGATGTGGCATTGGCAAGATTCATCGCTTTATTTCTGGCTATCGCCAGGCTATTTGCCATGCTGATAAAAATTCTTTTCACAAGCCGGTTATTATATTGGCTGGGAAACAGGTTATCATTAATCATTGCCCCCGTTTTATTAATACTACTGATTGCCGCTTTGTTATACATTAGAGAACTATCTTTTGGTACTAAATATGTGCTTTATATTTTCGGATTATCTGCTATTTTAATTGATGTGTTAAATTCTGCAATCAACTCGCCTGTGTTGCTTACCATAATGCAACCTCTTTCTACTATTGAACGGCTGAGAGCTCATAACATTGTAAAGGGAATAATGGATCCATTTGCCTATCTCATTTCTGGGTTGTTTATTTTGGTTATCGAAAAATTGCAATTACTAAGTTTAGAAGTATTGTCTTATGCCCTTCTTGCTTTAGCTCTGGCCTGGATCATTGGTATCTTCAGGGTACATCAGCAATATTTAAAAACATTAATCAAAACTATCAGCAGCCGGTATTTCAGCCAGGAAGAATTTAGCCTGTATGATACAGCAGCAAGAGAATTGATTGAAAATAAAATCAACACCGGCACCGAGCTTGAGGTAATGTATATCCTGAGAATGCTCAGCAGCCGCCGTAGCGCAGAAAGTAACAAGTTGATTATTCATGCGCTAAACCATCCTTCAGTAAAGGTTGCAGGAGAAGCGTTGAGAATTATTGGTGAATTACATATCAAAGAGGCTGAACCCCTGCTGACATCGATAATTGATAAACACCGTGATTTTTCTATAAGGAGTGAATCTATTAAGGTGCTGGCTAAAATTGCTTTTCAGGATTCTATTCTCGTTCCGCTTATGGACAGCGATGATAAAACAATCCGCCGCTCTTCTATAGTTTCTGTACTCAACTATAGCCTGGTAGATAAAAATAAACTTGACGCTGAACATAAAATAAAGCAACTCCTTTCTTCTGAAAATCCAGACGATAAAATTGAGGCCACCACCTTGCTTTGTGATACCAGCAGAGGGCATTTTGATGAAGAACTGATACAGTTATTGAATGAAAAAGAGCCCCGTCTTCAACAGGCAGCTATCAAAGCAATAGGTCATCATCCTTCAACACGTTGTCTTGAAAATCTGATGAAAATAATTAATGAAAATGAAAAATATGTTCTTGAAGCATTAATAACAGCCAGGGAAAAATCATTGCCTTTCATTAAAGAAAGAGTTCTTTCTGAAAACTGCCATACAAAGCAAAAGGAAACCCTGTTAAATGCCATAGGCCGTATCAGTGGTAAAGCATCACATGAAATACTTCTCAGTCTTTTAATTGAATTACAGGGATATGAACCTCATATTATTAAAGTACTACACAGGTGTCATTTTAAAGCAACTAAAGGCAACCAAAAACTAATTGAAGATCTTATCAGGAATCAACTCATATATGCAGCTGCTCTCCTACATATGCAAAAGAATTTAATACCCCAAAAAGACAAATACCACCTGATGTTTGGTTCATTACAGCTGGAATTAAATGAAATCCGGGAAACATTACTTTTCCTTTTTTCTTTTATTTACGACAGGGATAAAATAAGTAAGGTGAAAGCGGCCATTGAAATAAACAGAAAAGAAACAAATGCAAATGCCATTGAGCTGGTAGACATGACAATTAAAAAAGAATTTGCAAATCCATTTAATGCTGTTTTCGAATTCGGAGATCTGGAACACCGTTGTGCTTTGCTGAGGAATTTATTTCCAAAAGATATTTATCCTGATATTGATACTATTATATCCGAAGTACTTACTGATAATAAAATGGCATATAATTACTGGACCAAATCATGTTCTCTATATGTTTCAAAAAAATATCAGCACCGGCTGGAGAAAAAAATTATCACTAAATACCTGGAATCGGAAAGTATTTTATTAAAAGAAACTGCGGAATATACCATACAGAATTATTAATTTTAATCTATGGCCGAGCATAAATCAGATAAACTATTACTTTTTGAAAAAGTACTGATATTAAAATCACTTGCCATTTTCAGTGAAACGCCTGAAACCATTTTGTCTGAACTGGCACCTCTGATGCAGGAAACCGAAGTGGAGGAAGGTAAAGTATTATTTAATGAAGGAGATGTTGGCGACTGCATGTATATAATCCATAAGGGAGAGATAAAAATACATAAAGGCGCTATTACACTTGCCATTTTGAAAGAAAAGGAAGTATTTGGTGAATTATCTTTACTGGATTCCGAAACTCGGTCAGCATCCGCTACGGCCAATACTGATTGTTTTCTGTTTAAGATTGACCAGGAACCATTTTATGAATTAGTAGAAACGAGGCCTGAAGTGGCTAAGGGATTTATAAAAATTTTATGTCATCGATTACGCCTGCAAAATGAGAAAGCAGTTGCCGGCAACAGGTAGAAAATTATTTTTCCAAAAATTTTAATCCTTTACTTCATAAATAATAATTGGCTTGCTTTTATTTTTAAGATTCACTTCTCCTACTTTCTGACAATTGAATGATTCTTTCACTTTTTCATATGCTGATTCGCTGATTATAATCTCCCCGGGTCCCGCTGCCGTTTGCAGGCGTTGGGCAATATTTACTGCATCGCCGATTACCGTATAATCCAGCCGGCGGAGATTGGCTGAGCCAATGTTACCCGAAATCATTTCTCCACAGTTTATGCCAATGGAAACTTTAGGTGCAAAGAAAATATTACCGGATTCATTAGGAAGCTCTTCTATTTTCTTTCTTACTGCAAGGCAGGCATCAATCGCCCTGTCTATATGATAATCACCACGAAAAACCGCCATGATGGCATCACCTATAAATTTATCAATATATCCACCCTGTGCTATAATCTCTTTTACCATCACATCAAAATATTTATTCAGCAACTTCACAACCGTATCCGGGGTTTCATTTTCACTGATAGTAGTAAAACTGCATATATCTATAAATGCAACGGTAGCATCCACTGTTTCATTAACCATAATAGAAGTCTCAAACTCACGGCTGCTCATAAAGTTCAACACCGTTTCATCCACATACATTTTCAGAATATTATTTTCCTTGATGGCTTTCATGGTTTCCCGCATCTGGCCAACATGTTTAATGGTTTTTTCCATTGTCAGTTCAAGGTCCTCAAAATTTACCGGCTTGGTGATGAAATCAAAAGCCCCGCGGTTCATGGCGGTACGGATATTTTCCATATCTCCGTATGCAGAAACAATGACCGATTTCAATAAATTATTTTGTTCACTCAACCTGGAAAGTAAGGTTAGTCCGTCCATTTCGGGCATATTGATATCGCTCAGGACAACATCCACATCGGTATGAAGTTCCAGTTGCTCCAGTGCATGTTTACCATTGATTGCAAACAGAAATTCATAATGATGCTCCCTTATTTTCTGGCGAAACTTCTGTTTAATCAGCATTTCCAGATCAGCCTCATCATCCACCACTAATATTTTTGCCATCAGTGAATTGTTTTAAGTTTTTCTTTTAATGAATTAAAATCAACCGGTTTGGTCAAAAAATCATCGGCTCCTAATTCCTTTGCTATTTTAAAATTTTCTGCATCACCATATGCAGTAATCATCATTACCAATGGTGGAGGTTTCAGATATTTATGCTTAATATGTCCCAAAAGTTCAAGGCCGCTCATACCGGGCATATTGATATCTGATAAAATCAAAACTGCTTCATGTTCATGCTGGTTCAGATAGACAAGTGCATCTTCACCGGAAAAGGCAAATACAAATTCCATTTCGCCATTCCTGATTTCTTTTCTGAATCGCTGTTCAAAAAGTATCCGGATATCTTTTTCATCATCAACGACTAATATTTTCATATTATGAATTTAAGATTTATACAGGTAATATAATTGTAAAAGTTGCCCCTTCCCTTTCTTTCGTTTCCACTTTTAACTCTCCTCCATGTGCTTTTGTAACAATATCATAGCTTATGCTTAATCCAAGCCCTGTTCCTTGTCCGGTTGGTTTGGTAGTAAAAAAGGGCTGAAAGATTTTATCCACTAGTTTTTGAGGAATACCATTGCCATTGTCTTTGACCTCAATCTTAACTTTACCATTCACTTTTTTTGTACTTATAGAAACTGTTGGTTCAAATCCTTCAATTCCCGATTTCTTTTTTTCATCTACTACATAAAAAGCATTGGTAATTAAATTCAATATCACTCTTCCAATATCCTGAGGAATTATATTGATGTTGCCAATTGTTTCATCAAAATTAGTTTTCATTGTTGCATTGAATGATTTGTCTTTTGCCCGCAAACCGTGATATGCCAGGCGCAAATATTCATCAGCCAAAGCATTGATATCTGTTGGTTCTTTTACACCACTGCTGCTTCTTGAATGCTGTAGCATTCCTTTTACGATTGCATCTGCACGTTTGCCATGAAAAATAATTTTCTGTTCATTCTCATTAATATCGTTGGCAATTGTTTTTGCTTCATCAATATTTCCCTTTTCCAGCTCAACTTTCATTTCGGCAATTAATTCACTATTCACTTCCGAAAAATTGTTGACGAAGTTTAATGGGTTTTGAATTTCATGAGCGATGCCGGCAGTGAGTTCACCAAGAGAAGCCATTTTTTCGGACTGGATGAGTTGGCTTTGGGTGACTTGTAATTCAGTTAATGCTGATTCAATGTTTTGTTTGGCTTTTTCCAGTTCTACAAAATCTTCGTACCTGGCGTAAGCAATTGAAAACGTTTCAGCGAGTGATTGTGCAAGTTCAATTTCTTCTTCCTCTAATGGATATGTGTTTCCTACATACAACATGCCTTGTTTAAATGGAAGAAAATGGAGATCCAATGAATCAGGCGGTTTGGAAGCCCCCTGGTAAGTATTTTCATCTTCAATTTGCCTTTGTTCCAACATTGATTTGGTCCAGTTAATAAAATCTTCTTTTGTCCAATGTTCTTTATAAATAGTATTCTTTCTCCAATGATCAACTGTCCTGATGGTAAGCTGATTTGCAATAATTGGCAAATGCAGTGCTGCAAGAGATTGCCCATCCGGTGTAGATAAATATACCTGTACCTTTTGTGCAGTTTCATCAATAATAAAAATGCCACAGCGGATAAAAGGCACTCCAAGTATTTTTAATTCGTTCCAAACTAACGGAGTAATTCTTTGCAAGTCACCTGCTGTACGCATACTGGCAATCTGTCCACGAACCCTGTCAAGAGAAGCCTGCATCATCGCATCTTTTGTTTGTGCCTCTGCTTTCTGTAAATCAAGAAAACGGGTGTATATTAAATCAAATACCCCGGCAACACGTATCATGATACTGCATTCCTCTTCGGTAAGATCCCGATCAGTTATTACATTGATAGTTCCATCTGCAAAAAAGAAAGAATAATAATACTCTTTTGTATTAAATATCTGCTGTTTTGGTAATGAAAGATATGATGAAACAGATTGATAGTATTGTTTTACTTCATCGCCGGTAAGTACAGTTAGGGCATAGGGTTTCTTCTGTTCCCTGGCGGGGAAGATATTTTCAAAAACTTTATGTACATGAATATTGACATAGTCAAGTATTCTGATTACTTCATTCGTTTCGGAAATAGCTGTTAACCATATTTCCATTGCTTCATTGGGATCATCAAAAATACCAACTCCGGTACGCAGTGCATGAATATTAAGCTCTTTCAGTTGCAGAAATAAAACAGCAGATGTTTCGGCAAGCTCGTCACTGCTTCGCATACCGGTAGCCCGAACCCTTACTTTCTCCAGGGCCGTTTCTATTTCGAGTTCCCGGGTTTTTCTTTGTAATTCAATAGCCTGATCTGAAAGTTGTTTTTCCAGCTTTGCAATTAATTCTTCCGGCTTTTGTTGCAATGGACTATCCATATAAATTCAATATAATGAAAAGATAGAGATTGGCAAGCAACTACCGCCAGGTCGTCGTAAAATTTTGTGATTAAAAATAGTATTACCTCTATTAATTCAAACTGTAAAGAAAAATAACTATGTTATTCACCGGTAAAGGGATCAATAATATTGGCAACCTCTGTAATATTATTGGCCGGAAAACCGCCCAACCTTGCATGTTCCTGAATTAATTCTTTGTTAGCAGCCAGGTAAATGCAATAGATCTTATCCCCTGCCACATAACTATGAATCCACTGGATCTCCGATCCTAATGTACAAATTACTTCTCTTGACTTCTTGGAGATGGCCCTTAATTTTTCAGCCGAGAAGCTACCCGCTCCGGGAATTTCTCTTTCAATAATAAACTTTGGCATAATTGTCAGGTTTTTGTTTCAATGTGATATTGCTATATTTTCATTTCGCAATAGAAACGCTTATAGCATTTAATTTTATTAGAGTCTGATAAACTACACAGTAACGTTCTGTTAATTTAATTAAATTATTTATTTTTTCCTCCGGCTCTTCAGTGTGCAGTATGAACTGAAGCCGGATTGCTTTAAATCCAACCGGTACATTTTTATCTACTGATAATGTACCCCTGAAATCCAAATCACCCTCTGTATGAATATAAGCGCTTTTCAAATCAAATTCAATTGCAGTAGCCACTGCTTTAAGAGTTACACCGGCACAGGCAGCCAATGCCTCCAGGAGCATATCTCCCGAGCAAACTGAAAGGCCATCACCACCTGAAGCAGGATGAAGCCCTGCTTCAATAAGCATTTTGCCGGTTTCAACTTTACAGGTTATTCCCTCACCAGCTATTGCAGATGCCTTTAATGTCACCATGGCTGTTTCAGGATGTTGTTTATACTTTTCTTTTAACGGGCCCTGAAGCATCTTAAGCTGAGTAGCGTCCATAATTATCGGCTGAATAAGTATTAAAGTTAATTTTTTTCTTTTGAAGTAGTAATTTAAAAAATAAAGTATAGGGATACTAAATATTTATTCAGCATTTTCATTGGTTTCCAATTTCAATTTTTAACCATGTGCTTATACAATATCATAAGTTGTCTGAACCACAGATTTGCACGGATGGATGGATTTCACAGATTTCATTCTGTTGTTCATCTGTGTAATCTTTTAATCCCATTAATCAGTGTTTCAGACAACAGGCAATTGAATAATAAACTCACTTCCCTCTCCTTCCTTTGTCTCCACTTTCAATTCCCCACTGTGTGATTTAATAATGTCGTAGCTTAAAGAAAGGCCTAATCCCGTTCCCTGTCCTGTAGGTTTAGTGGTAAAGAATGGTTGAAATATTTTATCCAATACTTTTGGGGGAATACCATTGCCGTTGTCTTTTACACTTATCTCAACTTTACCATTATTCTTTTTTGTACTTACGGTTACCGTTGGTTCATAGGGTATAACTGTTAGCTGTTGGCTGTTAGTTAATAGCTTTTTTTTCTCATCCACCACATAAAATGCATTGGTAATCAAATTCAGAATAACCCTGCCGATGTCCTGCGGAATGATATTGATATTACCAATCGTTTCATCAAAATCCGTTTTCATGATGGCGTTGAAAGATTTGTCTTTTGCTCTTAATCCATGATAAGCCAACCGTAAATATTCATCCGCCAATGCATTGATATCTGTTGGTTCTTTTACACTACTGCTGCTGCGGCTGTGTTGAAGCATTCCTTTTACAATGGAGTCGGCTCTTTTACCGTGATGGAGAATCTTCTGCTGATTCTCAATTGCATCATTAGCTATTGTCTTAGCCTCATTAATATTTCCTTTGTCCAACTCATCTTTCATTTCAGCAAGTAACTCTTCGTTAACTTCCGAAAAATTATTGACGAAGTTCAACGGGTTTTGTATTTCATGAGCAATGCCTGCGGTGAGTTCTCCGAGTGACGCCATTTTTTCTGATTGAATGAGCTGGGATTGGGTTGATTTTAAATTGTTGAGCGTTGTTTCTAAAACTTTGTTGGTTTTTTGTTTTTGCCCGTTGTTGCGATAAAGCAATAGTGCAATTAAGAGGATAAAACCAAGTGTACCCAAAAGTGAAATTATCCGGTTCCGGTTTTGGACAGCTTTTTTCTCCTGTTCTATTCTTTGTAAATTCTGATTCTC
>Ga0062383_10000193_pt1 | contig 15522 bp, 14 predicted proteins | sample DOMMetBare3Fresh_FD_59508 | JGI IMG/M metagenome (GOLD analysis project Ga0062383, IMG submission 59508) | Wetland sediment microbial communities from St. Louis River estuary, USA, under dissolved organic matter induced mercury methylation -... | ecosystem: Environmental > Aquatic > Freshwater... | reverse complement strand
GGATAACCGCCATACAGCAGAAAACGCTCCAGATCATAGCCAAAGGCCTTTTGCAGTTCGGCATAGGTCCAATGGAAGATGCGCGTCAGTTCGAAACGTCCGGCAAGGCTCTCGGTCAGTCCGCTCTGCAACTGCAACGAGCTTGAGCCGAGTACCACCAGCCGGAGCCTGCGGGGATGCTTGTCCCACAACGACTTGAGGGTTTCCGACCAGTTGGGAATCTTCTGGATTTCATCAATGACCAGCAGCGTGCCGTCACCAAGCAGGAGCGCCTTCTGCCACTGCTCCAGCAGCCAAGTCCGGTCAGTCACCAGCAGGTCATCAGCATTGGCATACAAGCTGGGGCCGGGATAGCGGACTAGCAGCTGCCGCATGCCGGTAGTCTTGCCAACCTGGCGCGGTCCGATCAATACCTGGATCAGCGGCGGTTCGCCGGAAAGGCGACTTTCAAGCTGCGCCACAAAAGAGCGTTCGTAAGGAGTTGTCATACAGGGAATATAATTGTTTTTAGTAGCCGAATCTAGTAAAAATACTAGCCCTGGCTATTAAACTACTATAGCGCTCCACTCCACACAAAACTACGCCCCCCCCACATCTGCTGCGGGAGGCCGTTTTTGCTGCTGTTTGTTTGCTGTAGCCGAAGCTACGCAGGGCAATAAGGGGACAGGGACTGCGCCTATCCCCTTATACATACCGGAATCAACCATGTCGGAAATTTAGTTAAACAGAAAGAGAAAGACTTGAAAAGCGGCTCCAAGTGTTATTTTCTTTCAAGTTTTCTGGCTTGCATCTGATGTGTCAAACGAGACACAATCCATAAAAATGATAGTGCGGAGGAAACGATATGCCACGGGCTGCAATGATTCATGCACGGATGGAACCGGAATTAAAACAAAATGTTGAGAGCATCTTCAGGGCACTTGGAATGACCACAACCGAAGCAGTGACGCTTTTTTACAAACAAGTGCAGATGCGGCACGGATTACCGTTTACGGTTGAGGTTCCGGATGAGGAGCTTGACAGTTGGCAGAGGGAAGAAATCAAAAAAGGTCTTGAGGAAATGAGAGCCGGAAAGTTGATTGACCACACAGATGTAGTCAAACGCTGGGCGACACGAAAATGAGAATACGCTGGTGGAATCTGGGAGGACACTGCTTGTTATGTTACTAATTATGGCAATAACAAAATAACAAGCAGCGTCCCTGTCGGGGTTCCAGATGCGAGCCAACAAGGAAAAGCGTATAAAAAAATCCTATGGTGTTTCGGGTACTATGGCCAGCTTGAGACCCATGCCATGCAGGATATTGTAAAAAGTGCGCAACTCGGGATTGCCGCCTTTTGAGAGGGTGCGATAAAGGTTTTCACGTTTAAGGTTAGAGCGCTCTGCGACCGCAGCCATCCCGCCTCTGGCTTGTGCTACACGGCGCATGGATAGAAGCAGTACATCACGATCACCCTCTTCTATGGCCGCTGTCAAATATTCAGAGGCATTATCCGGGTCTTGCAGCCATTCGTGCAAGTCTTGTTCGTAGTCGGTCATTGGTCGCATGTTTTGTTCTCCTGATAATGTTTCCAGTATGCAATGGCGGTTTCAATATCCTTAACTTGTGTGGTTTTATCGCCGCCAAGGTATCTCCATGGGGTACTGTTTTATGCGGGCGACAAAATTCTCCCCTTCAAAATCAATGATAGAATCTTCCGGGCTATCCCTATTTCGGCACTACTGTAACAGCAGGCTGCCAAAACAGCAGCTACAAATAAAAAGGAGAGCCACACATCGGTGCGGCTCTCCTTTTTTATTACCAGGTCATCTCAACACGAAAGAACCGGGAACTCTGCGTTATTTATCACCCAGGGCTGCGTGGGCAGCTGCCAGACGGGCGATTGGCACCCGGAAGGGTGAACAGGAGACGTAATCAAGACCGATTTTGTGGCAGAAGATTACCGATTCCGGATCACCGCCATGCTCGCCGCAGATGCCGAGCTTGATTTTGGGACGTGTGCCACGACCGAGCTCACACGCCATCTTGACCAGTTTGCCAACCCCGGTCTGATCCAGCGATACGAACGGGTCTTCCGGAAGAATGCCGTTTTCCACGTAGAAGGGGAGGAATTTGCCGGCATCGTCACGGGACAGACCAAAGGTCGTCTGGGTCAGGTCATTGGTGCCAAAGGAGAAAAACTCCGCTTCCGTCGCGATATCATCGGCGGTCAGGGCAGCGCGGGGGAGCTCGATCATGGTGCCGATCAGGTATTCCACCTTGACGCCATAGGCTGCAATCACCTCTTCGCAGATCGCCACCGCATTCTGCTTGAGCACCTGCAATTCCTTGGTGGTGGCAATCAGCGGAATCATGATTTCGGGAACGATGCTGAACCCTTCGTTTTTAACCAGCTCGCAGGCTGCTTCCATGATCGCCCGTACCTGCATGTTGTAGATTTCCGGAAAGGTGATGCCAAGACGGCAGCCACGATGACCGAGCATCGGGTTGAATTCGTGCAAGGAATCTATTTTGTGCTTGATGGCATTGACCGTCACCTTCATGGTTTGGGAAAGCTCCAGAATATCCCGCTCTTCCTGGGGAAGGAACTCGTGCAGCGGCGGATCAAGCAGGCGAATGGTGACCGGCAAACCTTTCATTTCACGGAACAGACCGATGAAATCACCTTTCTGCATCGGCATGATCTTGGCAAGCGCCCGCTCACGTCCTTCCAGCTCTTCCGACAGGATCATCTCACGCACGGCTGCAATCCGCTCGGCATCAAAGAACATATGTTCGGTGCGGCAGAGGCCGATCCCTTCGGCGCCAAATTCACGGGCAACCTTGGCATCGTGGGGGGTATCGGCATTGGTGCGGACTTTCATGGTGCGGAACTTGTCAACCAGCTCCATCAAGAGGCCAAAATCACCGGTCAACTGCACCGGCACGGTCGGAACAGCACCGAGCATCACCTCTCCCTTGGAACCGTCCAGGGTAATCACGTCCCCTTTTTTGACCACCACCCCGTTTTTGGCAGTGAATGATTCCGAGGCATAATCGACCTTGATATCGCCGCAACCGGCCACGCAACATTTTCCCATGCCACGGGCAACAACGGCAGCGTGGGAGGTCATGCCGCCGCGGGCGGTCAGGATCCCCTGGGCAGCGTGCATGCCATGAATATCTTCCGGGCTGGTCTCGATGCGAACCAGGATAACCTTCTTGCCGATTTTGGCCTCTGCTTCCGCTTCATCGGCGGTGAACACAACCGAACCGGAGACAGCGCCCGGTGAGGCAGGCAGCCCCTTGGCAATCACATTTTTGGGAGCCTTGGGATCAAGGGAAGGGTGCAACAGCTGGTCGAGCTGGCTGGGAGCAACCCGCAGTACGGCGGTTTTTTCGTCAATCAGACCTTCCTTGACCATGTCAACGGCGATCTTGATGGCAGCAGGGGCGGTGCGCTTGCCATTGCGGGTCTGCAGCATGAACAGTTTCCCTTTTTCAATGGTAAACTCCAGATCCTGCATATCCTTGTAATGCTTTTCCAGGGTTTCACGAATCTCGACAAACTGGTTGTAGCATTCGGGCATCAGCTCTTCCATGGTCGGCAGGGTGGTCGGCTTGGAGCGGTTGATCGGCTGCGGTGTGCGGATACCGGCTACCACGTCCTCTCCCTGGGCATTGACCAGGAACTCGCCGTAGAAGTAGTTCTCGCCGGTGGAGGGATCGCGGGTAAAGGCAACACCGGTGGCGCAATCGTCACCCATGTTACCAAAAACCATCGACTGCACGTTGACGGCAGTACCCCATTCCGCCGGGATGTTGTTCAGCTTGCGATAGGTGATGGCGCGCTGGTTCATCCATGAACCGAATACCGCACCGATGGCGCCCCACAACTGTTCCTGGGGATCTTCGGGGAACGCTTGACCGAGTTCATCAAAAATCGCCTTCTTAAACTGCGCCACCAGGTCTTTCCAGTCAGCAGCTGTCAATCCCGTATCGAGATGAACCCCTTTCTGCTCTTTTTTCTGCTCCAGCAAATGATCCAGAATTTCTTTTTCCATCCCCATGACAACATCGGCGTACATCTGCACAAAACGGCGATAGGCATCGTAGGCAAAACGTTCATCGCCACTCTGGGCAATAATCCCCTGCACCGTGGTATCATTCAGCCCCAGGTTCAGAACCGTATCCATCATCCCCGGCATGGAAGCACGCGCGCCGGAACGGACCGATACCAACAGCGGATTCTGGGCATCACCAAAGGTTCTCCCCATCAACGCCTCAATTTTTTTGAGATTGGCGGCAACTTCGGCTGCCAGCGCTTCAGGATAGGCCTGATTATTTTTATAAAACTCGGTGCACACTTCAGTCGTAATGGTAAAGCCCGGGGGGACCGGCAAGCCGATACTTGACATTTCCGCCAGATTGGCCCCTTTGCCTCCGAGCAGATTTTTCATATCAGCCCGTCCTTCTGCTTCACCATTACCAAAAAAATACACAAATTTCTGCGCCATGCCCTGCCTCCTTACGAGAATTGTCGTACGCCTTTAGATTGGCTAAAAAACTTTATTTTCAATAAAAAACAACCAGTTACGCTCACGAACTATAGCGTATATTTCCAAAATAGCAATCAAAATATCCCCTGTTCCCCGCTAAAACCTGCTCTCTTTTCAGCAGACAATCAGCAACAGCACACCAAACTCTGGTATAAATTCGGCCAGATAGATATACTGCACGCCAGCTCCGACAACCCGCATGCCGGAGCAACTCAGCTCTTACGGAAACGATCCCCATGAAGATTGCCATTATCGCCATCACTCGCCACGGGGCCGGGATGGGACAACAACTGCGCGACACCCTGCCAGAGAGCAGACTCTACCTGGCTGAGCGCTATGCCGCTGAAGCCGACCCGCCGTTTCAAACATTTCAGGCAACCGAACTCAAAACCCTGCTCGCCTCATCCTGGAAACAGTACAATGCCTTTATCTGCATCATGGCGACCGGGATCGTGGTGCGGATGATTGCGCCGCTGCTGGAATCGAAACAGAGCGATCCGGCGGTGGTGGTACTGGATGACGGCGGCCACTGGGCAATTTCGCTCCTTTCCGGACACCTGGGGGGGGCCAATGCCCTGGCCGGGGAGTGCGCCACGATCATCGGCGGCCAGGCGGTGGTCACCACGGCCACCGACAGCAACCGCCTCCCCTCCTTCGATCTGTTGGCACAACAGCAGGGGTGGAGTATAGATACTATCAGAGGAGTCAAGATTCTCAACCGGCTCTTATTGGATCGCGGTTCAATCGCAGTCGTTGACCCGACCGGCTGTACCCGCAATTGCTTACGGCAGCAGGAAAACATCCGTTGGTACAACAGCTTGAACGAAGCAATCGCCGGCAACGCCGAAGGGTACCTGCTGGTCAGCAACCAACAATTCCCGGCAGGCGAATTACCGGCCAACCTCTTGATTCTGCGCCCCCGCAACCTGATCCTCGGCATCGGCTGCAATCGTGGCACACCGGCCGATGAGATCGAACAGGTTGTCCAAACCGCCCTGGCGCAACTGGCGCTGTCACAGCTCAGCCTCATGGCGGTGGCCAGCGCCACGGCCAAAGCGGATGAACCGGGTTTGCGTGCCTATGCCGAGCAACACCGGCTCCCGTTGCTCTGTTTCGACCGGGAGCAGCTGAACAGCGTCGCCTGCCCCTCCCCCCCGTCCACCCATGCCCTGCAGGCGATTGGAGCCAAGGGGGTTGCCGAACCGGCGGCGCTGCTGGCATCACAGGGGGGACGGCTGTTGCTGCACAAGATCAAATCGGGCAACGTAACCCTGGCAGTGGCGGAAATGCGGTAATAATAAGCAGAACAAGTGCTGCAACACAGAGGCACTGAGACACGGAGTAAAATCATAAGGTTGTTTCTCAATCAAAGTGATAGTTTTCACCTTTTGGGTACCCAAGCACAAAAATCCAACAGAGATCTCTCTGTGCCTCTGTGCCTCTGTGCCTCTGTGTTATTGCAACCGTTTTTTCAGAATCACCGTTTTTATATAAGTTCTAGATAGTTGGAGGTATGAGTATGATCACACTCCCCCTGATCGCCATCACCATGGGAGACCCCTGTGGTATCGGCCCGGAAATCATTGTCAAGGCATGGCAAACCCCCGATCTGCCAGCCATCTGCACCCCCTTTGTGATCGGCGACCTGGCTGCCATGCGGCGCGCCGTTACCGTGTGCGGATCTACCATCACGATTACGGAAATTAACGCCCCCGAGCAGGCCCGGCAAGCGACAGCTGATACGATTCCCGTGCTGCCGCTTTCATCACTCTCTGTCGAAGAGATGCGCTATGGTCATCCGGTGGCAGCCTCGGGTGACGCGGTCTACCGCTATATCTGTGCCGCGGCGCAATTTTGTCGTGAGGGATCGGTGGCAGCAATGGTAACCGCCCCGATCAACAAGGAGGCGATGAACCTGGCAGGGCACAACTATCCGGGACATACGGAACTGCTGGCGGAACTGTGCGGGTGTGACGATTTTGTGATGCTGCTGGCAGGAGAGGTGCTGCGGGTCAGCCTGGTGACGATCCATGAGGCGCTGGCTGATATTCCCCGTCTGGTCACCTGCGACAAGGTAGTGTCAACCATCCGCATAACGGAAGATGGTGTGCGCCGCCTGTGCGGCAAGCAGCGTCCGCGACTGGCGGTGTTGTCGCTCAACCCCCACTGTGGCGAGGGAGGGATGTTTGGCGACGAGGAGCAACGGGCCATCGTTCCGGCGGTACAACGGGCACAGCAGGAGGGGATTGACGTGGTCGGCCCACTTTCGGCGGATACGCTCTTTTATTTTGCCGCCAAGGGGGAGTACGACGGAGTGGTGGCCATGTATCATGATCAGGGATTGATTCCGCTCAAGATGCTGCACTTCGATGACGGCGTCAACTGCACCCTGGGGTTGCCGATCGTGCGCACCTCGGTGGACCATGGAACAGCCTATAATCTGGCAGGTAACGGGAGTGCTTCGGAAAAAAGCCTGGTGGCGGCAATCAGAATGGGGGTCAAACTGGCGGGGAGTGCGGGAAGAGGCAACTAGCTTTTCAGGACTTTCAGGATTTTTTCAGCCACATCCTTACCGCTGATGTTGTAGGAACCGGATGCCAGCTGGGCCCTGATGGTGGCAATTTTATCGAGACGAGCCTGATCTTCGGCAGTCAGCGGTGCTTCAGGCTCGTCTCTGTTTTCGCTCTTGTTTTCAACTATCGGTTTCATGCCATCCCTCCTGATTTCCACTATGTACTGGAGATCGGCATTTCACCGTTAAAACTTTAATCTCAGCAACATATCAGCTTGATTCCCGGCACAGCAGTTCGTGCATCACTTGCCGGCCGGTTGTTCAATTTTCAGATCCAACTCGCGTACCGGACCAAAGTTTTTCAACGGCTGGTCAAACTTCGCCTGTTCCCCCACCACCACCAGCTTGAACGCCTCGGGATGAAGATGTTTTTGGGCGGCCTTCAACACATCCTCCTTGGTAACCGCCGCAATCCTGTCTCGATAGGTATCGAGATAATCGGGAGCATAGCCATAATATTCCAGTCGTGCCTGTTGGGTGACGATGGATGACGGATTGGTGAATCCGAACATGAATGAGTTGACGATATAATCACGGGCAGCTTTCAGTTCCTGATCCGTCACCGCTGTTTTGGTCATCCCGCTAATGATATCTACCATCAGCTTGATTGCCTTGCCGGTCGATTCCGCCTTGGTTTCGGTTTCAGCCGTAAAACTACCGGTGAATCGCCGACCGATATCAAACGAGCTCCCCACATTGTAGGCCAGCCCCTGGTTGGTGCGCACCTCGGTTGTCAAACGCGAGGTGAAGCTGCCGCCGAGGATGTAATTCATCACCCGCAGCGCATAAATATCGGGACTCTCCTTGGTCACCCCCAGATGCCCCATGCGGATCACCGTCTGGTTAACTTCTTTCTTTCCGTAGAGAACTTCGGCGCTGAACTCCTGGCGTGGCTGGGGAATCTCCGGTAACGCCAGGGTTGGAAGCCCGGCCGTTTTTTTGAAGGTTGCATTCAATTCCTTCAGCAGGGAGTCACGGTCAAAATCACCCGCCACCGTCAGAATCATATTGTCAGTCCGGTAAAAGCGACGGTGGAACGTGACCATATCCTGACGGGTGATGGAGCGGGCACTGGCCATGGTTGCCACCTCACCGAGCGGATGGCCGGCATAAATCGCCCGTTCGATTTCACGGCCACCGATCTGCTTGGGATCATCGTTCTGGCGGCGAATTCCTTCAATCAGCTGTTTGCGGGCAATATCTACCTGTTTCTCGTCAAAGGCCGGCTGCAGCAAGACTCCGGCAAACAACTGCAAGGTACGGGAGAAGTTTTTGCTCAGGGTGGTGGCGGAAACCGTTCCCATGTCTTCCATGATGTGGCTTTCCACCGCAGAGGCCATGAATTCCAGTTCATCATTGAGCGCTTCGGGAGCAATCCCCTCGATCCCGCCACTCCGCATGGTTCCCCCGGTCAGGGAGGCGAGACCGGTTTTGTCCGCAGCTTCATAGACACTGCCGGTACGGATCATGGCGGAGAGGGAGATGATCGGCAGTTCGGTATCACGCAACAGATAGACCGGCATACCGCATTCCAGCACCACCCGTTCTGATTTGGGAATTTCGTAACGCAGCGGAGGGAAGGTCAGGGTACGCGGATTGGCTTTCAGCGGGGCAGCGGCGCACGGCAGTACACTGGCCATGACCAACAGGGCAACAGCAAGCAGTAATGATCTCATTTCAGGTCACCCCCTTTTTTGGTAATGAAGCCGACCAGCCGGTTTTCCCTGGTAAAATAGTCCCGCGCCACCCGCTGAATATCAGCCGGGGTAATCCCCTGTATCTTCTTACGGTACTCCGTCATATAACGCCAGCTCCCGGCGGTTGCCTCATACTCGGTCAGATTGCGCGCCAGCCCGCCATTGGTCCCCATGCGACGAGCCTCTTCATATTCGTTTTTGTTAAGTATCCGTTCCAGATCACGTTGGGAAACCGGCTCTTTTTTGAGCAGTTCCAGTTCCCCGTAAATGGCATCCTCCACTTCCTTGATGCTGTGGGGCGCCCGAGGGGTGGCATTAACCAGGAACAAGGCCGGATAGCGGCTGCCGGGTGCATCGAATACACCGACATCGGTTGCCAGCTGTTTTTCCACCACCAGTTTTTTATACAGCCGGGAGGTGCGCCCCGAGCCGAGAATCATGGAGATCATGTCCAGCACGTAATCATCGGGAGTCGCAATCGGTGGTTTGTGGTAGCCGATGATCACCGTCGGCTCCGCCTCGGCTATCAGCTCGATCCGCCGTTCTCCCCCCTGTTTCGGCTCGACCGTCGTGACCGGCTGAACCGGCTTGCCGGGAGTAAGGTCTCCGAAATAACGCTCAACCAGAGCAATGGTAGCCTTGGTATCAATATCACCGACGATGGCAATAATGGCATTGTTGGGGGCATAGTAACTGTGAAAGAAGTTTTCAGCCTTGGTGCGGGTCAGATTTTCAATATCCGACATCCAGCCGATGGTCGGCTGACCGTAGGGGTGAGCCAGAAATGCGGAAGCGACAAAGGTTTCCCACAACTTGCTCTCCGGATCGGCATCATAGGAACGCCGGCGCTCTTCCATCACCACCGAGCGTTCGGTATAAAACTCACGCAAGACCGCATTCTGCAGCCGGTCAGCCTCAATGGCCGCCCACAACTCCAGCTTGTTGGAAGGGACGCTGATCAGGTAGGTTGTGCCATCGCGGCTGGTGAAGGCGTTATAGCCGACGCCGCCGTTTTTGGCATACAGATCGAAAAATTCATCCTTGATCACATATTTTGACGCTTCTGCTTCCAATGTTTTCAAGCGCGCTTCCAACTCTTCCCGCTTGGCGCTATTTCCGGCTTCTTTCTTGGCTTTTTCAGCGATCAACGCCTGGGCGGTCTGCTCGATCTGGTCCAACAGCGGCTTTTCAGCGGCATAATCCTTGGTACCCAGGGTAGTAGTCCCCTTGAACAACAGATGTTCCAGCAGGTGGGCAATCCCCCGCTCATCGCTCCGCTCGTTGGCACTGCCGACCCGGAAACGGATCCAGGCCGAAACCGTTGGTGAGGTGTGACGTTCCACCAGCAGCAGTTTCATCCCGTTTTTCATGGTGTGTTCAACAACCTTCTCCTCCAGTGAAGCGGCGTGAAGCAGTGACGTTGTCAGCAATAGCAACAGAACGGTTATAACGGTTTTCTTCATCATAAAACATTACCTCTCAACGGAGATTTCTCTGGCGCGTTCAGCTTTTTTCAACAGTGCGGCAGCCAGCGGATGATTGTTATTTTCGGCATAGCGAGAAGCGGTGGTGGTGGCAGCGGTTGTAATTGACGGATTGGCGCCATTGTCCAGCAGCGTCTGAATGGTCTTGTTGCAGCCGTAAATGGCAGCCAGCATCAGTGCGGTGTGACCGGCGTCATCACGGACATCGGGCTCCGCTCCCTGCTGGAGCAACATGGCGGCTATTTCGGAATGACCATTGGCAGCGGCATAGTGCAGGGCGGTTTTACCTTTGGCGCTGGTACAGGTCAGATCCGCACCACGACCCAGCAGATCTTGCACAAAATCCTTTTGTCCCTCTTTTGCTGCTTCGATGAGCGGGGTGTGTCCATGACGATCCTTGGCATTGACATTTTCCATCGGTGCATCCTCCTTTTAGTGAGTTAGAGAGTTAGAAGATATCTGTATATAGCACAGTCTCAAACGTAACGCCATAACCTTGCAAGCACTACAAAAACCAGCTGAACAGCCGCACAACCCGTTCCAGCAGCCGCATCCCCCACCCCCGTGCCTCATGATCATTGAGTTGCACCGGCTCGGCGGCGGCAAAATCCTCTTCCAGCATGCTGCGAATCTGCCGGCCAAAGGCACTGCTGTCAATGATGCCGTTAATCTCGTAATTGCGGTGAAAGCTGCGCTGATCAAGATTGGCGGAGCCGATGAATGTCCGCTCCCCATCCACCAGCATGACCTTGGCATGGAGAATGGCGCTCTGCATCTCACGAATTTCGATGCCACCACGCAACAGTACGCCGTAAAAACTGCGTCCCACCAGCTGAACCAGCGGAACATCACTGCGAGCCGGCATCAGTAACCGTACCCGCACACCCCGCCGGGCGGCCCGTAAAAGCGCACGGATAATCCGGGGACCGGGGACAAAATATGGGTTGGCGATCAGCAACTCCTCCGAAGCGGAGGTTATGTTGAACAGAAAGGCGCTCCGAATGACCGGCTTGAGCTGCAGCGGCGCGCCGGGAATGAACGAGACCGTGGCAGAACCGGGGGAGTGTTGAAGCTGTTCGTGCGACACCGGAAACTGGGGGGCTACCCCCTGCTCCATCATCCAGCCACGGCAAAAAATGGCGGTCAGTTCATTGATCGAGGTTCCGGCAACACTGAAACCGGCATCCCGGAATCGTTGCGGGTGAGGTGCCGTATCGGCATATTCATCGCCGACATTGAACCCCCCCAGAAATGCCAGTTTATGGTCGATAATCGTCATTTTGCGGTGATCACGACGATCAAACCAGCGCACACCACGCTTGAAGGAGGGAACATTGAAGGGTGTCAAGCAGATACCATGGGACGCCAGTTGCTTGAAATAGGAGGAGGGAGTATCGAGACAGCCGATGTAATCGTAGATCAGATATACCTGCACGCCACGAGCCGCTGCATCCTGCAACGCCGTGGCGAACAGCTGCCCGGTTGTATCGTTGCGGATCAGGTAATATTCCACCAAAATCGTATGCTCGGCAGCGCGCAGTGCGGCAAACAAGGCGGTAAAGAAGATAGTGCCGTTATGGAACAGCACCACCCGGTTATGACGATAGGTCACGGGGAGCGCATTGGGGCGCAGACGATTCAAGAGCCGCATCATCCGCGAACGTCGTTTATGCTGAACCGGCTGGTTTTCGGCCATATCCCCCCTCCCCTGAAACCCATAAAAAAAGGGCAGCACGTACATTTCCGTTCTGCCCTGTCACCCATTCCCCCTTACGAGCATTGACCGGCTTGTGACTGCTCGCCATGGCGGGAAAGCCTGATGCCGCACTTCTGGCACCGCCAGAAGAAACCGTTTCAACCAGGCATCAGGATCATTTTACCTTTACATTCAGGACATTCTTTCTCATTTTTCATCAGCCACCTCCATCAGTATTACGTTTTGATTACTGAATCAGCAGCTATTTTGACACAAACAATCAAATATGTAAATTATTGAATCATTGCACTGCCACGGTCAGCTTTCCAACCCCCTCAATCGCTGCCACCATGACATCACCGGCCACCACCGCCCCCACTCCGGCGGGAGTTCCGGTCAGAATAACATCTCCCGGCTGCAGGGTAAATATCCCGGAAACGTAGGATATGATCTTCTCAATGGTGTGGATCATGTCCGACGTACAACCATCCTGCCGGATTTCACCATTGACCGTCAGGGTCAGCCGCAGGTTGCCGGGATCAGCCACACCAGCGGCCGGCACAAACTCCGACAAGGGACAGGAAGTGTCAAACCCCTTTGCGATTTCCCAGGGGAGCCCCTTGCTTTTGAGCTGGTTCTGCACATCCCGCAACGTCATATCAATGGCCACCCCGTACCCGGCCACATGTGCCATGGCTGCTTCCGGCGCAACATCCTTGGCAGTTTTTCCGACCAGCAGCGCCAGTTCGACTTCATGGTGGCATTCCCGGGAATAGGAAGGGATACGGACCGTGCCGCCATCATCAATGATGGCGGTGGCCGGTTTCATGAACAGCACCGGAGCTGCCGGGGTTTCGTTCCCCAGTTCCCGGGCATGTTCGGCATAATTGCGCGCCAGACAGACTATTTTACCGATCGAGTAGGTACCAAGCCGTGTGTGTGTCGTCATAAATCACTCCCAGTTCTCAATTTCAGCCTACCTTACCTGTTTGCTTTGAACTAATCAATATGCTATAAAAAACCGGTTATAAACCAGAGCATACCCATGAATGGCAGGAGGGAGATTGCATGACAGAGAGCAAACGCACCAGCGGACATTACGCTATTTCCGTGATCGGCAAGGACAAACCGGGGATTGTAGCCGCCATTGCCGAAGTGTTATACCGTTTGGGATGCAACATCGCCGACTCCAGCTGCACCATGCTGGCGGGCGAATTCGCCATGATCCTGATTGTCTCCCATCCGAAACCGTTCAGCAAATCACACCTCCATGACGAACTGAAACCGGCCTGTGACCAGCTCGGCATGTCGGTGGCGGTCAGGACGCTGGAAGCCGATGAAATTGCCCGCCAGGAGAACCTTGGCGATATCTGCCTGGTTTCGGTCTACGGCGCAGACAAGCCGGGAATTGTTTACCGGGTCACCCGCGAACTGGCACAACGGGGGATCAACATCATGGACCTGACGACCAAGTTAATCGGAACCGAAGCCGAGCCGGTCTATGTTTTGATGCTTGAAGCCGTGGTGCCGGACGGGGAAACACCCCACGACCTGGAACTGCTTCTGGCAGACCTTAAAAAGGAGTTGAATGTGGAAATCGGTGTACGCAATGTAACGCCGGTTTCGCTCTGACACCATGCCAAGCCAGCCTATTCTCTGCTACCCCCATCCTTTACTGAAAAAACCTTGTCATACGGTTGATACGATCGATCAAGCGATCCACGCGCTGGTAACCGACCTGATCGACACCATGCACGCCGGCCCCGGTTCGGTCGGGGTGGCTGCTCCCCAGATCGGCGTTTCCCTGCGGGTCTGCGTGGTTGATGTCTCAAAAAACCGCCACGGCAAGGATAACAATCATGGCCTGCTCTCCATGATCAACCCGGAAATCACCGCCCGCAGCGGCTCGGCCTTCATGCGTGAGGGGTGTATGAGCGTACCGGACTACACCGGTGATGTGGAACGCTCCACAGAGCTTGAGATCCGCTTCACCGAACCGGACGGCACCCTACGGGAGATCAGCGTCAGCGGTTTTGAAGCGGTTGCCATCCAGCATGAAATGGATCATCTGGACGGCCTGTTGTTTCTCGACCGCATTACCAGCATTAAAACAGGACTTTTCCGGCGCAAAAACTATAAAGATGCTTGACAAAGCGGCGAGTATGGCTGTAATTGACGGCAGAGTAGTGACATGGAGGACCTATGACTTCCACAACAGGTTTACATATAGTTATCGGGTTGCTGGTTGTGACCAGCTTATCCGGGTGCGCCGCCAATGATTTGATGCTCAAACGTCAGGCCGAGACCGAGGCTAAAATCGAGCATCTGATCCAGATCAATCAAAAAGCGGAGGCTCGCTTCAACGCCCTGTCGGCAGACCTGGCGGCCAGCCGGGACCAGTTCAGCCAGTTGAGCAAACAACTGGGACTGACCGAGGGAACTGTTCGTGAAATCCGGGCATCCCAGGATGAGATCAAGGGAAAACTGTCTCAGATCGCGCAGCAGGCGGCAACCCCCAAGATCGAAGTTGTCAACGCCGCTCCATCAGCTAAAGGCGCCGACAGCGGCCCACCGGCCGACTATGTCAAGGCATTCGGACTCTACAGCGCCAACAACTTCAAGGATGCCATCGTCGCCTTTGAAACCTTTATAAAATCCGCACCGGAGAGTGAATATGCCGCCAATGCACTCTACTGGGTCGGCGAATGCCATTACAGCCTTTCCGACCTTCCCAAGGCAAAAGATGTCTTTTTTAAAGTTGCCGGCAGCTACCCCAACAGCCCCAAAGCACCGGACGCGCTCCTGAAACTCGGCTATACGCTTCTGGCAATGAAGGAAAAGGAAAAGGCACATGCCATTTTCGAAAGCCTGATTAAATCATACCCCAGCAGCCCGGCTGCCATCCGGGCACGCCAAAAGCTGACAGCCAGCTGATCTTAAAGGAAGAAGCGAGCATACGAGGTCGTCCATGACTCTTCAAAAAATTGTATTTCTGTTCCTGATGGCATTTTTGGCACTCCCGGCGATTTCCCGCGCGGCAGAAACGGACGCTCCCACCATCTACGTCATCAAACAGGGTGATACCTTGTGGGGATTGTCGGAACGATTTATCAAGGACCCTTACTACTGGCCCAAGATGTGGGCCAAAAACAGCCAGATCACCAACCCTCACTTTATCTACCCCGGCCAGAAAGTCCGTGTTTTCCCCGATCGCCTGGAATTTGTTCCCAAGGAGCAGGCCGCGGCAGCGGGTAAAAAAGCAAGCGCCGGAAAGCAATCGGAACCGCTGCAGGAAGTGGCGCCGGAAAAAACCTACAGTGTCAGCGGCAACGAAGGTTTTCTGCTGGAATCCGACCTGCAGCCGGCCGGCATAATCACCAACATCAGCCATGGTCGCGCCATTGCCGGAGTTGACGACATCGTCTACACCAATATCGGCAGCAACAACGGCGTCAAGGGGGGAGAGAGTTATGCCATCTTCCGCCACGATACGGTTGTCAGACACCCGGTTACCGACCAGGTCATGGGAACCA
>Ga0062383_10000190_pt1 | contig 15626 bp, 17 predicted proteins | sample DOMMetBare3Fresh_FD_59508 | JGI IMG/M metagenome (GOLD analysis project Ga0062383, IMG submission 59508) | Wetland sediment microbial communities from St. Louis River estuary, USA, under dissolved organic matter induced mercury methylation -... | ecosystem: Environmental > Aquatic > Freshwater... | reverse complement strand
ATGGCGCTATGGTCAGCCTGGTCGTTCAGATAGCTTTTGAAAACTCTGATTGCGTCATCAGTTGCTTTGCTGATTGCCGACCGTAATGCAGACAGCGCGGAAACCATGTACTCGCTGCAGATCTCCTGAAATTCATAATCATCTTGTGAATATACGATGCCGTTGCTGGCCGCCAATTTCCGGAGAGTGCGCCGGCGTAGCTCGATCATCGCCCGTGCCTGTAACAGCTGCGCTTCGGTCATTCCCAAACGGTCAACGATCGCCTGACGACGCTTGATGCTCTCTGCCGTAGGAACACAAAGGCCGGCCCCGTTGCCAGGCTCCAACACCCTTGGACGTAGCCGCGCCGGTAGATGGTCCATAACGAGCTGACACGAGGGGACAGCGATAACAGGGCGTTTTGAACAGGTAGCCGTCCTGGGGAGTTTGACGGTGGCGGTGTCGCCGTCGATAGAAACCAGCTCCCCTTTTTTGAGCCTCCGGAAATCCTCGTGCCTGAAATATACCGTTTGTCCGATCTGCATATCATCCCCCTGGTTGCTGTGATCTGTGATCAGCATAAGCAACAAAGCAACAGACTGTCAAGACAAAAAGTGTAATAATTTAAATTAGATATACGCTACATTCATCACCATCGGGTACAGTACCCTCGTATGGTTTATTGATTTTGTCTAGTTATTAACCACTTACGGAATGGGGCGTTTTGTCAGACAACGAATTGACAAAAACGGGCAGGGTGACATGAATTTTAAGGTGGGTAATGGTCAGGGCTTTCGCTCATTTTTGCGCGAAAGGTTCTGATGTGGGGATCACATCCACTCGCGTTTGAAACGCGAAAGGGTAAAGCCCCATTCACCCCCAGCGCGCGGATCACATGTCGCCGACTGAAATCAATTCACTCACCCGGATGGACCGTGACCAGATGGTCGCACTGGGGCAGCAGCAAGCGGAAGCGCGCCGGAACCCGGACTTGATTGCTGTCGGCACCAGACGTTTCTTCAGCAGCGGATACCGCTTATGCCCTTTTTGAATCGTGCCATCTGTGAAACTCCCTGATATTTGCCTGATAATTTCAGGCCGATTGCTGTACCTGCCGGATCCGGCGCTGCATGTCGATGAAACTTTGCATAATGCCAAGGGCCGGTGCTACCGCGCCATTTGTGAGCTCGTTAATCATACGGGCCGCCGCTGGCTCATCTTCGATATCAAACAACACTGCTCGCGGGTTGTCACCGTCGCGGAAGATGTCGACTTCGAGCCCTCTGTAGGAGCAGTAGGCGGCGATTTTCGGGCTATCGGTGCGATATTTAAATTTTTTGGTCACGCCGGCACCTCCTCAAGAGATTCCTTGATCGTGCGAACGGTGGTGTAGAATCCGTCGGCAACGTGTGCTGCCAATTCGGACGGTAAATGTTCCAGGTCCAAAAAGTCGCTGTCCACTGGCAACTCTATTCCGTTGTCCCAGCTGTCGGCGGCGTCACATAGGGCACACAACAATTCATATGACGGGTTGCGTTCAAGAACGACATTGCCTGTTGAACGCCCTCGTTGTAGGCGTATGCGATGGTCGCTGTTTTGCTGCTCTTCAGTGCTTCGATTGTTTTTTTCATTTTGAGTTACCCTTTCGTAGTTGCCGATTTACGGCTGATTTGTGGTGTGGACTACCAGATTGTGATCATGCGTTGCCGATGTCTGTCAGGTCGGTGAAGTGAAGTTGTGCGAGTTGCGCTCTCAGTGCATTGTTATCGGCGTCGATCGCCCTGCAGAGTTGGCCGGCGTTCTCGTCGAGCACTGTCCAGGTCAGCCACACCAGTTGGCATAGCTCGTTGTTGACGGGTTCGCCGGACTCGATCGCTTCGACGAAGTCGGCCATGGTTTCGTAATGTTTTTGGATTTCTACGTCTGTCATTTTTGCGGTACCTCTTTCGTTATTGTTTTTGGTCGGGGAAGTATCGCTGCGTCCCGCTTGGCCCTGACGCCGGCCAGGAGGTATTCCATAAATGATCGATCTTGGCTGGTCGCGGGTGTCGGGGTTGAGGCAAGTATCCGCTGTCTGCGGTTTGTGTAATCGTTCAACATCCGTTTGCCTCCAGTGTTCGGCGGATAGCAGCAACCCGGTCCGGTGGAACAGACGTCAACATCGCGATTTTAGGAGACACGTACGGAGATGCAGGATCTGCCGGGTCTACCGCAGTAGGCAACGTCTCATCCTCCCACCGTCGTCCTGACAACCATCCCTGTGCCATTTTGGGAGTTTTCCCGGCGGCACGTAAATCTCCCCGCGCTCGTGCCTCACGAGTCGCCGCACTGACGATCACCTCCACCAGCTTGTCGGTAAGGGACGGGATATCGAGCCAAGCATCAGCTGCCTCGGCCTTGCCGGTTTTGTAGTCGAAGGCGGACCAAAATCGAAGAAACGTTTCGAGACGCTGGCCCGACAGTTTTCTTTTTCGGCGGGTCATGAGGAATGGTGCGTCTGTGGTTGGAAAAAGTGATTTTTCATTGCCAACTTCATTGCCAAATGGAGAAAGGTTATTTATGGCTTTAGGTTTATGGATTGTAAGTACGTCTCGTTCGTGTCTCGTCGCTGTCTCGCTAGTGTCTCGCTCGCGTTCTGTCACATCTCGTAACCATCTGGAATCAATCATAATTGCCGTCTCGCCAGTGTCTCGCCAGTGTCTCGCCAGTGTCTCGCAGGTGTATCCATGAGTGTCACGCCTGATTCGGTGATTTTCACCCCACTTTTGGACAAAAATCTTGCTACTTTGCCGGTTGACCATCGCCATAACTTGGCTAGCCCCCGCAAGGAAACAGCTCGGCCGCCGTCATAATCCAGTGTGAGGCTGTAAGCCGCCTCTAGTTCCGTATACTGACGGGTGTCGTTGTGGGGCAGCGCTAATCGCCACCGCTTGTCCATGGGGATCCATGGTGGAGTTGTGCTCATGGTTGCCGCCCCTATGCCCCGGTAATCAGCTTTTCGATGTCTTCGGCGCGATACGCAGAAATGTGTGGACCCAGGTGAGCCACAGGTTGTGGATACAGTCCTGCAGCTTGTTTCTTGAACCAGGTCGAGCGGCTCACCGGTATCATGGGCGGTATGGGAGGATTGGCTTTGGGGTCTCCCAGAATTTCTTTTAGACGGTACAGACGCGGCATGGTGAGTCTCCTTTTTGCAGTGGTTGGATTAAGATTATGGCTCACGATATATCCCACAATATCTGGTGTAAAGCGGTTTGCCTCACTACCATATGCTGTTATTTCGTCTATTTAGTTGTGTTTCTTTAACAAAGATAAATTGTATGCAATGACATCTCAAAACGAATGTATTGTACCGTTTGGTGAACTGTTTTTATTAAGTATAAATAATTTTATTCGCACAAAAAAAGGCAACCATTTATGGCTGCCTCTTGTCCCTACTATGAAGTTTTTGACTTTTTATGCCGCTTGCTTGAACGGTATCACCTTTGCCCCGGCCTTCAATCCATCCAAATAATTACCCCATAGCTGCATCATTTTCCTTCGTTCTTCAAGGTGGGCCGTCCGATTGTATGCCCTGCCGTTGGGATCTCTAACAGCATGCGCAAGCTGATGCTCGATGAAGTCAGGGCGTACCTGTAGAACTTCATCTAGAATCGTACGCGCCATTGCCCGGAAACCGTGACCGGTAATCTCTGACTTTTCGAATCCCATTCGGCGTAATCCGGCATTAACAGCATTTTCTGACATACAACGCAACGGTGATCTGTGACACGGAAATACGTACTTACTATGACCTGTTAGCGGTTTAAGCTCTTTCAACACATTAAGAGCCTGTATGCTTAATGGAACAAGGTGAGCAACTTTCATCTTCATTTTTTCGGCTGGTATATTCCATTGTTCAGATTCAAAATCAATTTCAGACCATTCAGCCGCCCGTAGTTCCCCAGGACGAACAAACAAAAGCGGCGCAAGCTGCAAGGCACACTTGACCACGAAAGAACCTTGGAACTCGTCAATAGCCCGCAAAAGTGGGGCAACAGCTTTCGGGTCGGTAGGTGCTGCATGGTGTCCGTTCTTGACCGGTGGCAATGCGCCCTTAAGGTCAGCAACAGGGTCACGGTCAGCGCGTCCAGTAGCGACGGCATAACGGAATATTGCGCCACATTCAAACCGTACTCTATGGGCAGTATCAAGAATCTTGCGGGATTCCATACGTCGTAATACTGCCAGCACTTCCGGTGCGGTGATCTCATTTACAGGACGCTTGCCTATCCATGGGAAAACATTTTTTTCCAGACGTTCAATCTTATGCTGTGCATGGCTTGGTACCCATGTATGAGAAAATTTGCTGTGCCATTCGCGAGCTATGACCTCAAATGTGTTTGCATCCTGTTCACCTTGCGCGGCCTTCTGCGCTTTCTTTGACTCGCCAGGGTCAACACCATTGGCAAGAAGCTTCCTTGCCTCTTCCCGCCGTTGACGTGCGTCGGCAAGAGAAAGCGCCGGGTAAGCACCGAATGAAAGCAGCTTTTCTTTTCCACCAAACCTGTACTTCAAACGCCATAGTTTTGATGATGGTAATGGTTTCCCGTCGGTGGAAACTTTTTGAGCAGATATCTGGAGATAAAGCCCCCCACCGTCAAAAAGCTTAACGTCTTTGTTTTGTGGTTTTGCATTCTTAACTTGAATGTCAGAAAGTGGTGAAATCTGTTTTGGCATAACGTCTCCTCCTTTTTTGGGGGTACCAGACTTGGGGGTAGACTCAAACACCCCCACGAATACCCCCATAAGCACTGGATTTAGATATACCAAACCGGACCACAAAAGACAATTGGCAACAAAAAACCCCCTATTTTCAAGGGGGTTATGTACTACATCGGATTCTATTGGATTATTAGGTGGTGCCCGAAGCCGGAATCGAACCGGCACAGCCTTTCGGCCGAGGGATTTTAAGTCCCTTGTGTCTACCAGTTCCACCATTCGGGCTAAAACGGTAACAGCTCAATACGTATTAAATTTTCAGCAATTGACTCGTTCTTTTAATTCCTTGCCGGTCTTAAAGAACGGAGTACGTTTGGAGGGGATCGTTACCAGTGCTCCGGTTTTAGGATTTCTGGCTTCACGCCCACCCCGTTCGCGGATCGTGAAACTTCCGAAACCGCGAATTTCTACTTTATCTCCTGATGACAAAGCTTCTTCAATGGTACTGAAGACCGTATTGACCAGCACCTCGGAAGATCTCTGGTTCAGCATCGCATGAGTCTGGAGAACCCGCTCTATCAATTCACTTTTTGTCATGAGTAGCTCCCTGCCGTTTACTTAATTATTGTTACGATTGTTGAAGCCCTGCTGCAGCAGCTCACCAAGGTTTGAGGTTGCCTGCTCCTGCGATCCCATGAACTGTTCAAACTCGGCTTTTTCAACTGCTTTGTGCATCGCCTTGATTGAAAGTGAGATACGACGTTCACGAGGATCACAGCTTAACACAACAGCTTCCAGCTCATCGCCAACGGCAGCAAATTCTTTGGCAGAGGATACTTTTTCAGTGGAAAGCTCTGATACGTGGATCAACCCCTCGATCCCTTCTTCCAACTCGACAAAGACACCGAAGTCGGTCAATGAAGTTACGGCACCTTTGACAATTGTTCCGGCGCTGTATTTGGTCGGAGCAATGCTCCATGGATCAGGCTCAAGCTGCTTGATTCCCAGTGACAGACGCTCATTTTCAACATCAACCTTCAACACGACGGCCTGTACCAGATCAGCTTTGGCATACACATCGCCGGGGTGTTTGATCCGCTTGGTCCAGGAAATATCGGACACATGAACCAGCCCATCAATACCGTCTTCGATTCCGATAAACATACCGAAGTCAGTCATATTCTTGATCTGACCTTCGATTTTGGTTCCCACCGGGTACTTGTCAGCAATTGACACCCAGGGGTTTTCTGAAATCTGTTTCAAACCGAGCGAGATTTTGCGGTTATCCAGATCGATATCAAGTACGATCGCTTCCACGGTGTCACCGATTGCCAGACAATCGGAGGCACGACGAACACGTTTGGTCCATGACATTTCCGAAACGTGGATCAAACCTTCCACACCCGGCTCAAGCTCGACAAATGCGCCGTATTCCATCAGACTGACAACTTTACCCTGAACACGGGTTTCACGCGGATATTTCTCCGGCACTGCAATCCATGGATCAGCAAGAGTCTGCTTTACGCCAAGGGAGATTTTCCCTTTAACACGATCAAATTTGAGGATTTTGGCGGTAACAGGCTGCCCTGGTTTCAGAACTTCCGACGGTTTTCCAACCCGGCCCCATGACAGGTCTGATACGTGCAACAGTCCATCAACACCACCAAGATCGACGAATGCGCCGTAATCGGTAACATTTTTAATTACGCCTTCAACGATCTGCCCTTCTTCAAGTTTTTCAAGAGTGGCATCACGCAGGGTGGCACGAACATCTTCCAGAACTGCACGGCGTGAAAGCACGATATTGTCGCGCTTCTGATTGAGTTTGATGATTTTGAAGGTGTCTTTAAGACCGATATAACTGTCAGCATCCGAGGAAGGACGGATATCGATCTGGGAAGCCGGCAGAAATGCCTGCAGTCCGATATCGACGGTGTAACCGCCATTGACGCGTGCCGTAATCGTACCTTCAACCAATGCACCTTCTTTACCGGCGTCACCGATTTTCTCCCAGGCTACCAGGTAATCAGCTTTGCGCTTGGAAAGGATGTACCCTTTTTTGCCATCTTCACGGGTCATGAGAACTTTAATGCGATCACCGACATTAACCGTAAGTTCACCGGCGGCATTACGAAATTCAGCTGCGGGAACATGACCTTCTGATTTGAGTCCAATATCAACCAGTACAGTATCCTGGTCAACGCGAACTACCGTTCCCTCTATAATTTTATCCCGCTCAGGCCTCTCTTTGAGGCTTTCTTTGTAGAGAGCTGCAAATTCGCTGCTCTGCTGCTCCCCATCCGGATCATCAATTTCACCGTTGTTTGCAGCATCGAGCCTTTTGAAATCAACCATTAAACCATACCCCCTGGACATTATTCTTTTGCGTAGTATCTGTGATATATTTATGCCACGCTTTTTTTAAGCGACACAATGTAGCACATCCGCATAAAATTTCAATTCATTTTATTGATCTGCTCAATGCGTGACACAACCTCGTCAATTATCCACTTCGGTGTTGAAGCGCCGGCAGTGACCCCTACCCGCTCAACGCCCTCAAACCAGGACGGATCAATTTCACCCGCCGTCTCGATGTGATGCGTGCGTGGCTGCAACTCGGCGCACACTTCGGCCAGACGGCGGGTATTGGCGCTGTTGAAACCACCCACCACCAGCATGCAATCCACCTGCCCGGCTAATTCCTTGGCCTCTTCCTGACGAACGGCCGTGGCATCGCAAATCGTGTTGAAAACACGAATTTCACCACCCCGCAACAGACATTCAAACACCACATTTTTCAGGTTTTCGAATGATTGTGTCGTTTGGGCGACCACACCGATCTTGCTCATCTTGGGAAGCTTTTTGACTTCTTCACCGGATCCGACCACCACGACCTTGTCGCCACCATAGGAGACAATCCCCTGCACCTCGGGATGATCGGCATCTCCGACCACGATAACGCTGTAGCCGGTTTCGGAAAGACTCTTGACATGTTCCTGTGCTTTTTTAACAAAGGGACAGGTGGCATCGACGATTTCAAGCTTTTTGGCCTGGGCTTCTTCGATCTCTCCCGAAGCAACACCATGGGAACGGATAATGATCGTCCCGTCCTGCATGGTATCGAGGTTTTTCAACACCTTGACGCCCATATCTTCCAGTCGCTTCACAACCTGCGGAGAATGGATGATCGGCCCGAGCGTGTAGGTTTTCTTATCCATCGCGGCTGCTTCAAATGCCATTTGTGTGGCACGTTTAACCCCGAAACAAAATCCGGCCCGCTTGGCAAGTATGATCTTCATAGTGTTACCCCATTCTCGGCTGCCCGGTTACGACAAATTTGTTCCATCTGCTGCAACACCAGATCAATCGAGAGTGTTGACGAATCGATCAGACAGGCATCATCGGCCTGCTTGAGTGGCGCGATATCACGCTCCGAATCCTGCAGATCACGCTGGATAACGGCCCGGAGCGTTTCTTCTTCACTCACCGTTTCACCCTTGGCAGAAAGCTCCAGAAAGCGGCGATGAGCCCGTTCCTGGGCGGTCGCCGAAAGAAAAAACTTACATTCCGCATCAGGAAACACCACGGTCCCGATATCACGTCCCTCCAGGACGACTCCCCCCGCTTGCCCCATTTTTCGCTGTGCCGACATCAGCGCTTCCCGTACCGGCTGATAGGCGGAAATGCGCGAGGTGACCAACGACATATGGGGAGTACGAATGACAGTAGTAACATCCTCGCCGTTGGCCAGCACTTTTTGCACACCTGCGTGCTGCTCAAGCCGGATATCAGCATTCTGGCACAAGCTGGTCAGGGCATCCGTGTCCTGCTCATCAATACCGGAGGTCGACACCAGATACGCCAGAGCACGGTACATGGCGCCGGTATCGATCTGCAGGTAGCCAAAACGCTCTGCCAACAACCGCGCCACCGTACTCTTGCCAGCCCCCGATGGCCCGTCAATGGCAATCACCAAACCTTGAGTTCGTGTCGTCATAGCGTTAATTCCTGCTGACCTGTTGCAACAAGGGATAAAAGGTCGGGAACGAGGTCGCCACACAGTCGACGTCATTAATCACGAGGGGAGCTTGCGCCACCAAAGAGGCGACGGAAAAGGACATGGCAATGCGATGATCGCCGCAACTGTCAATTGTTCCCCCGGAAAGCTGTTCAACACCGCTAATGGTCATGCCGTCGTCATGTTCTTCCACCGTAACACCCAGGATCCGCAGATTGGAAGCCATTGCTGCAATGCGGTCGGTTTCCTTGACCCGTAACTCTTTTGCATCGGCAATCGTGGTAACACCTTCGGCACAAGCGGCAGCGATACAGATCGCCGGAAATTCATCAATTGCCCGCGGCACGACCTCGCCGGAAATGGAGATTCCCTTCAGCTGCGACGAACAGACATACAGATCAGCCACCGGTTCACCCGATTCTTCCCGCTCATTCTGCAATTCTATCTTGCCACCCATGGCACGCAAAATATCCAGGGCACCGGTACGGGTCGGATTGATGCCGACATTTTTGATCAGCAGCTCAGAACCGGGAGTAATCAGAGCGGCAACCATGAAGAATGTTGCCGAAGAGATATCACCGGGAACCGTGATTTCCTGCCCGGTCAACTCCACTCCTCCCCTGATGGTGACACCGTTGTTAAAGGTATCCAGTGATGCACCGAACAGGCGGAACATACGTTCGGAGTGATCCCGGGAAAGAGAAGGTTCACGGACCGAAGTTTCACCATCAGCATACAAACCGGCCAACATGATTGACGATTTGATCTGGGCACTTGAGACCGGCGATTCATATCCGATGGCGTGCAGCCCGCCCCCGTCAATTGCCAGTGGAGCCAGACTACCCTTATTCCGTCCCGTAATGCGAGCTCCCATGCGGGAAAGAGGCTCAACAACCCGTTTCATGGGGCGTTTACGCAAATACTGATCTCCGGTTACAACCGTAAAAAACGACTGGCCGGCCAACAAACCGGTGATCAGGCGAATGGTGGTACCGGAGTTGCCACAATCAAGCACATCGGTCGGCTCCGACAATCCATGGAGTCCACCCCCATGGATTGCGATTGTCGCTCCATCGTCATCGATCTTAACACCCATGGCACGAAACGCCTTCATGGTGGACATATTGTCTTCACCACGCAAAAATCCTCGCACAACAGTGGTGCCATTGGCAATCGAGCCGAGCATGATGGAACGGTGTGAAATCGACTTGTCACCAGGTACGGTTATCTCGCCGGTAACAGCGGTAACAGGGGAAAGGGTAATTGTTTTCACGGAAACTCCGATACCAGGTAGTTGCATAAAAAGGTTTTCCCATGTGCTGTGATCCTGTCACATGGAAAAACCTTTTTAGTTATTCAAACGGATTTCACAGTACTGCATTTTACTATGAAACCGTTGTATGTTTGGGGTGGCCAGAGGGGATCGAACCCTCGTATGTACGAGTCACAGTCGTAAGTGTTAACCGCTTCACCATGGCCACCATAAGTCCGAAATAAATACCCAATTCTGATCCAGAAGTCAAGCTGATTTTACACTCACTGGAATTTTCATATTGACAGGACAGCTCACGATACCCTTTAATCACACCCATGACACTCGATTGGAACAACATACAAACTGTATTGCTCGATATGGACGGAACCTTGTTGGACAGGAATTTTGATGACCATTTCTGGATCCACCATGTACCGCAGCGCTGGGCTCAAAAGCATGACACCACTCTTGATTTTGCACAAAAGCAGCTGACGGAACTTTTCAAATCCCAGGAAAACACCCTGAACTGGACAGATCTTGACTACTGGTCAGAACGACTCAAGCTCGATATCCCGATCCTGAAACGGGAAGTCGAACACCTGATTGCGGTCCATCCCCACGTGATCGAATTTCTGCTGTTTCTCAAACAACACGGCAAGTCGCTCTGGCTGGTCACCAACGCCCATTCCAAGACTCTTGATCTTAAAATGCGACGGACAAATCTGGCCCCTTATTTTGATGGCATCGTATCGGCCCACAGCGTGGGACTTCCCAAGGAAGATGACCGTTTTTGGGAAGCACTGCAAAAATTCATCCCCTACGATCCGGCCACCACCCTGCTGGGAGAAGACAGCGAAACCAACCTGGCAACCGCCCGACGCTATGGCATCCGCCACCTGATCTATGTCAGCCGCTTCAGTTCCGTCATACATCCCAAAACTTCCGAACAATTCACAACCATCGAATACTTCAATCAATTGTTACCGGAAGCAGGATCACAAACCGTCACGCTCCCCCACTCACTGCACCAGAGCCGCTAACAACCGGCACAAGGGGAGATTATGCCCGGCGCAGCAAGGTTCTGAATTTTTCCAGGCGAGCCGCCCCCTCTTCGATCAACTGGATCAGGTCTTTACGCGCTTTGCCGGCGCTGTCGCTTCCGGCCTGAAGACTATCCTTCGCTTTTTCCTCCAGCTGTTCCACCAATTCACTGACCGTGGCAGAAACATCATCCGCCACCTCATCGGCACGCCGTTTGGCTTTACGAGCATAACGCGCCAGATCTTTACGGGTTCTTTCACCCGATTGGGGCGCAAACAAAAGCGCCAAACCTGCGCCGATCACACCACCAGCCAGTATCAACAACGCTGCTGCCGCCATTTTTTTCTCACGATCTTCCATGATCACATTCTCCTTTACGTAGAGTTTAGTTATTACTGACCTAATTATACCATGCTGCCAGTTGCCCGGCAGAAATGAATGCAAAATTCATCCACCAGACAAAGAGTGCGGAAGGTTTCACAACTTCAACATCTCCTGCGTCAACCCGATCCCTTCGGTTTGTCCCATCAGTTCCAGATTAATGCACTCACCGTCAAACAACTGTTGCGCCATTCCCATGACATGCTCGGCTGTTATGGCATCAAAGCCGGCGATCAGCGAAGCGACCGGAACATGTTCTCCGTGATAAATGATATTTTTTGCCAGACGGGTCATGAGACTGTCACTACTCTCCAGCGACATCAACAACTTCCCCTTGATCTGCTCCCGCGCCCCTTCCAGCTCCCCGGGTGAAACCGGTTCCTGCTTGATCCGGATCATCTCGGCCAGGGCGATATCAATGGTTTCACGGCAATGTTTCCGTTCCGTACCGGCATACACCACCAGCGCTCCTGAATCGCGATGGCAGAGGGTGTAACAGTAAACCGAGTAGGCCAACCCGCGCAATTCACGGATTTCCTGGAACAGACGTGAGCTCATGCCGCCACCGAGAATCGTAGTCATGAGATGCATGGTATAGCGACCGGGGTGGTTTTGGGGAAGCGCCCGCGTACCGATGCAGAGCAGTGTTTGTTCAAGGGTGCGCTCATAGCTCTGCATCCGGCGGCCACCAGCCGGAAGAAACTGTTCATCAACCGGTTTCCAGGACGAGCGGAGTGCTGAAAACTGCTCCGACACCAGTTCAACCAGTTGCTGGTGATCCACATTACCTGCTGCGGCAATGATGATGTCTTCCGGGCGGTAACGGCTCTCCTTGTAGTCAATCAGGGTGCTGCGTGAGAGAGTGGAGATGATCTCGGCTTTCCCCAGAATACAGTTCCCCAGAGGATGTCCTTGCCAGAAATTCTGATGGAAACGATCGTGAATCGCTTCTTCCGGCGAATCGTCACGCATCTTGATTTCCTGAAGGATAACGCCCCGTTCCCGCTCGATCTCGTCGGCCGGAAATATGGAGTGGAGAAAGATATCCGACAACAGATCGGTAACCCGCGGCAGAAACTGCGCCAGCACCTTGGCATAGTAACAGACATATTCATGGCTGGTGAAAGCGTTGAGAATCCCCCCCATGGAGTCGATTTCCAGTGAAATCTGGCGGGCCGTACGTCGCTCGGTTCCCTTGAACAGTAGATGCTCAATAAAGTGCGCAATTCCGTTATGTTCCGGTTTTTCCTGCCGGGTGGCATTGGCAACCCAGATCCCCAGGGCAACCGTATGCATTGATTCGACCCGCTGACTGATGATTCGGACACCATTATCAAGAACCGTTGTTGTGACCATCGTAAAAACTACCTCATTCCCGTGGTTTAGTTGTTTATAATTCCATCTTTTCTGAGCACAAACCTGGCATCGCTCCACTACTATTCAAAAGCATCATGACTGCATTAAATGTTTCATCAACACCGATTTCACGCATGCAGCGGGCAGCATCCCGGCAAGCGGGGGTGTCACCAAAGGTGGTGCAGGGTGAGCAGGGTAGTTCCTTGTTGAGAACAACATGCCGGTCACCCCGCGGCGCCCATTTTTTCTGACGCCCCGGGCCAAAGAGCGACACGCTCGGTTTATCCAGGGCAACCGCCAGATGCAGCATGCCTGAATCAGCGGTTATCAGCAACTGACTGGCGTCAACCAATGCGGCGGTCTCTGCCACGCTGGTAGTTCCGGCCAGATTGATTCCCACACCCCCTGCCACAATCTGATCACCACTCTCCCGTTCGGCTGCTCCGCCAATCACAATCGTCACAAAGCCAGCCTGATGCAGCTTGCAGGCCAGCTCCCTAAAGCGGAGCGTTCCCCATTTTCGTTCTGCAATGCTTGCTCCGGGAAATATTGAGATCAAGTTATTGCAACCATTTTCTTCAAGCTTTGGTGCAACTTTTTCACTGGCTGCTGGGGGTATGGTCACAAAACGAGCTAAAGCGGGGGGCGACTCAATTCCCAAGGGAGACAACAGATTCAGGAAACTATCCACTTCATAATCATCCTGACTATACGGAACCGGGTGCGTCAGCAGTCGGCGGCGCTGATTGGTATCAAAGCCAATGGTAATGGCAGAGCGACAAAAACGGGCGATCACCACAGAGAGGTAGTGCGATTGTTCCGTATCAATAATGCAGTCGTACTCCCCCTGCATGGCCGTAATCAGTTCCGCAGGAGTATCATAGCGCAAAACCCGGCAAGCAACCGGAGAAAGCACAAAAACAGCACTGTTACGCCGTTCGGCCAGCACGGTCACGGCGACCGTCTGGTAACGTTCCACAACAGCCTGGAGCATAGGCAGCACCAGGATCGCATCGCCGATCCCCCCAGGACGAATGATCAGCAACGAACCGATCGTTTCAGGGGGGGCAACAGCTCGTGGCGACGGTAAAATCGATGCCATCACCGGCCCGATGATGGCATCGATAGTTTTCAGTAACGACATACGAAATGCCACTAGTTCGCCATCCCTTCCACACTACTCGGCTTTGACGAACTGTCCTTTTTCGCCACATTTTTCACATTTTTGTGGCTTGCAACGCCCTTCTTTGGTGAATCCACAGCTACATTTCCAGGTTGCCATACGTTTTACTCTCCTTTCTGGTGATATATTCCAACGCAGCATGCCGTTTGCATTACCATGTTGAAAATGATATAGAAACTGCTGTACGAACAGATCTTGCTACCGGAGTTGACGCCATGAGTGAAGTGATATTTATCTGCCTGTTTTTCGGAATACCCGGTATATTCGGCTTTATCATGGCTCGCAAGCGTCATAAGAACCCGTATCTGTGGGGCCTGCTCTCTGCCATCTTCCCTTTTTTTCTGATGGTGCTGAAGATGCACTACAAGCCGGTCGACAAGAGCACGGTAAGCGTCAGCACGACCGAGACCAAGTCATAGTCCCGGCTATTTGATACAGACCTTGCGCACTTCCTTCATGTCGGTTATTCCCTGAAAACATTTCAAGATACCATCCTGTTTCAGGGTGGTCATCCCATCCTTGATCGCCTGACGTCGAATCAACTCGATTTCCGATTTGCGCTTGATCAGCGCCTTCATCTCATCGGTTCCTTCCAGCAATTCATGCAATCCCAGACGCCCCTTATAACCGCTATCGCCACACTTGGGACAGCCAACCGCCCGGTACAAGGTTATGCAGCGGGGATCAATGCCGGTACGGGCAAAATCTTCCGTGCCATACTCGAAAATCAGATCTTCAATCTCTTTCGTCTCGGGTGTGTACGGCTGTTTGCACTCCGAACAGAGGCGACGTGCCAGCCGTTGCGCCAGAATACAGAGAATGGCATCGGAAAAACTGAACGGATCGAGTTCCATATCCAGCAGACGGGTAATAGTCTCCGGCGCCGAGTTGGTATGCAGAGTAGAGAAAACCAGGTGTCCGGTCAATGAGGACTCAACCCCGATTTCGGCTGTTTCCTGGTCTCGCATTTCGCCCACCATGATCACATCCGGGTCGGCGCGCAAAAATGAACGAAGCGCAGCGGCAAAGGTGAAACCGATTTTGGGATGTACCTGTACCTGGCGCAATCCGCGCTGGGTAATTTCCACCGGATCTTCAGCAGTCCAGATCTTGGTTTCCGGCGTATTGATCACGGAAATGGCGGAATGGAGCGTGGTGGTTTTACCGGAACCGGTGGGACCAACCACCAGTATCAGGCCATACGGTTGTTTGATGCACGCTTCCAGCACACGGGAATTACGTTCCGTCAAGCCGAGCTTATCATAGGGGAGCGCCGCTTCACCCGAGGCGAGTACGCGCATGACCACATCTTCCAGTTGTCCGGCGGTTGGAACAGTGGCAACCCGCAGTTCCACGTCCAGCGGCCCGAATTTTTTGAAATCGATCTTGCCGTCCTGCGGCTTGCGGCGTTCGGATATGTCGAGTCCGCACATGATCTTGATGCGCGACGGGATGGCATACTTGTACTTGTACGGAATGCGCTGATACACCTTGCAGCGCCCGTCAATACGGGTTCTGACCAGCACATCCTCTTTGCCGGGATACGGCTCGATATGAATGTCCGAGACCTTGTTCTGCACCGCATCGATGATAATCTTGTTCACCAGCTGCACGATAACGCTATCCTGCTCCGAAACCTTCTGGGACTCCTGCTCAATTTCCGGTTCATCGCTGCTATCCAGCTTGTTGATGATATCATTGATGCTGCCACC
>Ga0062383_10000189_pt1 | contig 15662 bp, 14 predicted proteins | sample DOMMetBare3Fresh_FD_59508 | JGI IMG/M metagenome (GOLD analysis project Ga0062383, IMG submission 59508) | Wetland sediment microbial communities from St. Louis River estuary, USA, under dissolved organic matter induced mercury methylation -... | ecosystem: Environmental > Aquatic > Freshwater... | reverse complement strand
CAGTAACGATCACTACCATCCTTTGTAATGTTGTTAGCTATCCCTGTATTATAAGTATAATAATTGTTTATTTCCGGAACAGGGATAGTTTTAACCAGGTGAAAATTTGTATCAAAGACATGCACCCCGGAACCATAGAGAAAAGAACCAAAAAATAAATTTGTCTTTTTATCAAAATAAATACCCCGTAATTGCGGATAATGTATTTTGCTGGTGTTGGGAATTTTCACTGTCTGTAACTGAGTATGATCCGGAACAGCAACATATAATAAGCCCCGTTGCAACAGCCATACATTTCCTTCTTTGTCATTGGTTGCATAGCTGGTTTGTTCCTGGCTGTAATTATTATTGGTAACAGTAAAATATTTTACTTCTTCTGTCTGGCTGTTAAACAGGGCGGTTTTATAATCGTAGATACCTATCAAATATATACCCGGTGAAAGACTGGCAAATTTTGGGATAGTATAGCCGATATAGCGTTCAGGAGTTTTCATTCTTGCATCGTGTAAAAATAATTTCACTTTTCCTGTATGGATATTGTATTTCCCAAAACCTGCAGTCCAGCAATTAAACCAGATGATAGAATCATTTTCTACTTCCATTTTCTGGATATCATAATGCTCGGGTGCTGCTCCGGCAGGAAGGTAATGGCCGGGGTTTATTACTTCAAACCGTTGTTCAAATGTTTTCTTTTTTTTATCAAACAGGTAAATGCCATGAAATGTTCCTACCCATAATTTATTATTATCTGTACTATGCATTGCAAAACTGCTTACTGTATTTAGCCTGCGGCTTGACCAACTATCGGGTTTAGATGCGTCAATGTTATAGTGATCAAGTTTTTTGTGAGCCGGATCATATACAAATAAACCATTAAGTGCAGAACCGGCATATACTAATCCTACATTATCGCAATACAAGGCATCAAAACCGATATCATATTGTTTATGATTATCAGAAAAAATATAAGAAAGGTTTGTAAGAGATCTTGCTCTCCGGTCATAATAACAAAGTCCGGCCGGTGTACCAAAATAAAAATTATGACTCTTATCTTCTGCCATAGCAAAAATTCTGCTTAATTGAAAACTATTGGTTTGTTGCAGTGATGTATAATAAGTTACTTCAGAGCCGTCAAAAGATGTCAGGCCTCTTGATGTAGAAAACCAGATTAACCCATCTTCTGAAAAGAAAAAATATGCCGATGTAATGGGAGGCATAAATGGATGTGTTACCTGTTTGAAAACTGGAAGACCTTCCCGCTGAGAAAATAAACCGGCTAAGGGGATAAAAGCCACAATAAAAAGCAAAGCTATTTTTCTCAGGAGAGCCATCGTTTAAAATTACAATGTTTAAGTACTTGAAAGTTTTGTTTTTCCTGAATCATATATATGTGTTTGCAGAAGGGCTGTTTCAGTTTGTAATCATTCATTATAATTCAATATAAGGTTTAATGATGAACCTATACAATTGACCTGGTGAGCTTTAATTACCAAAATTTTTTCCAACATCCTTAAGTGAGTTTCAAACCACAAACTCAGTTGCAGAAAATGCAAATCAAATTAATGTTATTGTAAAAGTTAATTGCAAATTCGATTCATTTATTCAATTCTTATACCCTGATCCAAAAAAATTGCAGAAACTGCAAATCAAAAATGAGTTAACGCAAAATTCAATTATGAATGGGCATGAGGTGAATGTATGTTTGAGTTATCATCAAAATTTTAAACCTAAAATCAAAAATTATGAAAAAACTCTTTTGATAGTGTCTGCTGCATTTTTGGCACTGTAAAATTACTCCTATGATACTATGATAGCCTGTTAACACTATTTGCAAACTGAAACAGGCAATCTGCAAAAAAGCAGCGCTTACCGCAGGCTGGTTATTATAACTTGATTAAGTTTTTGTATACAGTAAAATTGATCAAATTTGGAATTAAAGAGTTTGCAAAATAAATTTCTATAAACGCAGTTTTTTAATAATAGACTGAAATCGAACTGATGAAAAACCATTTTGTAAAACAGTAAACAAGTCACACATTATAAACCTAAAAACTAAAATTTATGAAACGTTTATTCATGATCACAGCAACCTGCCTGTTAACAGGCTTTTTCTCAACTGCACAAAAGTCACGCATTGGTTTTACAGCCGGGGCGGTTTTTGCCAATTACACTTCAAAGGTGGATGGTGAAACCGATAATGCTGACTCAAAGACCGGGATAACTGCCGGTGTATTCGTTGAAATTCCCAGTGGCAACCATTTCAGTTTTCAACCCGCTATAAATTTTGTACAAAAAGGAACAAAAAGTGAGCAAACATTAGGTGGCGCTACAGAAAAAGTTTCGCTTAATGTTAACTGCCTTGAAGTGCCTTTAAATTTTCTGTACAATGCTGGAAGCAATACAGGAAATTTTTTTATTGGCGCAGGACCATCATTTGCATTTGCTCTATCTGGTAAAACTAAATATGATGATGGTACCAACTCATATTCAGAAGATATAAAATTTGGAAGTAATGAAAACGAAGACGATTTAAAAGGGCTGGATTTTGGCGCCAATTTTCTTACTGGCTATCGATTCCCAAACGGGTTACAAATTTCTGGTCATTATAATGCAGGCTTAAGCAACCTGATGGTTGGTTCGGATAGTGGCACGTTGAAAAGCAATTATTTTGGTGTTAAAGTTGGTTTATTATTAAAAGGGAAAAAACAAACCAAATAAAACATTAAATGATTTTCAGGAGGAGTTGATAAACCGCCACCCTTTCTTTCACCTAAGCAGTATAAGCAGTTAACAAAGAAATCACCTCTTCCTGAAAATCAAATTATTTAAATCTTCTTCTGTCAAATTCTGATTACGAACCCAATTGCAGAAACTGCAAATCAAAAAGATGTTAACGCAAAATTCAATTATGAATGGGCATCGTGGTCTAGTAGTTTAGTGGAATAAATTTTATTGTTATGAAAAAGAATTTCCTTCTGTTTATATTGTGCCTTGCCTGTTTATTAGTTGGCCTGGTTAATGGTTGTAAAAAAGATCCTCCAATCACGCCTCCCACAGACATCGGCACCAAAGTTTCGTTTATCGAAGAATTTGAAAATGTTAATAAGCTTGTAACAAAGGGATGGATACTAAAAGATAATTCTCCTGTGGGTAATTCCGGCACTCCTGAAGCTATTTGGGAACAAGGATTTATAGGCGCGGATAAAACCGGTGAAGTAAAGGGATTTGTAGCTTATTCTTTTACCGGAACGCCTGATGAATTTGCATTTTCCCTCTCCTCTTCTTCAACGACTGCTTATTCAATCAGCAGTTGGATAATTACTCCGGTACTATCTGTAAAAAATGGCGATAAGATATCTTTTTATAGCCGGGGTGATAGTGGTTTCCATATTACTGACCGGATGCAGGTGCTCATGAATAAATCAGCTTCGGCAGATGTTGGAAATAAAAATAATTCGGTTGGTGGATTTACCAATGTTTTGTTCGATATTAATTCCACACAAACTGTAAATGGTTATCCTATTTTATGGACAAAATATGAATATACTTTCTCAGGAATATCCGGGAAAACAGATACCCGAATCGGATTCAGGCACTATGTTACAAATACAAATAATGCAGGGGGTATCGGCATTGACTTGTTTAAGTTTGAGGTTAACTAAATAATTTTTGATCATTTGCATTAATTGAAAGGAATGAGAAAATTGATAATCATATTACTTATACCGTATAGTTTTTATTCATTTAACAATAATGAAACAAACCAGGAATCTCCATCAATTTCAGCAACCAATTATATTGATCCTAATAAAATGATCGCCGAAGGACTGTTATTACTTAAGGAAGGAGATCTTGTTGTGAGACTTAACCAGGATCCGACCAGCCGGTTCATAAAAAATTTTAACCGTTTAGATAAAAATTATTCTCATGCAGGCATCGTGTTATTCGAGAATGGAAATCCTTATGTATATCACATTGTAAATGGTGAAGAGAATCCAGGCGAAAAATTGAGAAAAGATTCCTTAACCCGGTTTTGTAATCCAAGGAAAAATACTGCTTATGGCATATTCAGATATGTAATGAGTAGAGAAGAAATTAATAAATTAAAGAAACTTATTAATAAATGGCTTTTAAACCAGGTTCAGTTTGACACAAAATTTGATCTCGAATCGGATAACAAAATGTATTGCTCAGAAATGATCATGAAGGCATTGGCAAATGTTACCAATAATAGGATACTGATTGAAACAACGAAGTTGACCAATGAAGAAGCAAGTCTTTTTTCAGCTTATGCACATCTTCCATTTAGTTACACCAGCAGGCTCCGGGTTGTATCTATTGATAACTTATATAAGCATTCATCCTGCTATCCAATTAAAGAATATAAATTTTATACATATAGATAAGATTATTTTTAAAATGATCCAGCTCTGCAAATACAGAAAAACAGTATTGTTCAATGGCCTGTTCTTTTATTATTACTAAAAATAAGTTTATGAATAAGCAATCTCACTTTATGGCATTAGCTGTTTTATCGGCAATGTCAATTTTTTCCTGCTCAAAAAAGGCATCGGAAACTTCTAATTCTTCTGTTAATAATGATGAATATGTTGAACTCAAAATATTAGAAGATAAAACTAACAGGCCAATTGCTGATGCTGAGGTGAGATTGGAAAAATGTGCTAACTATGATCCAGTATTTGGATGTACCAGCTATTCCACAATAAGTACTTTAATTACTAACAACGAGGGGAAATATAAATTTTTGAAAAGGCTGATGGTTGAACGCATAACTGTAGTACATCCAAAATACTGGAAAAGCAGTAATATAGGGTTAGGAGATATTAAGCTTGTTCCAGAAGCATTTAGCAGAGTGCATTTGCAAAAAGTAAATAATTATTCCAGCAATTACAGTATGCGTATTTCTGTGTCAAGAGCTGATGTTTTTAATATGTATCCGCAAGAAACCGATTTGGGGATTCCTGCTGATACTATCGTTTATCTTCGTAGTTATGGCAATTATGAGAATGTTGTTTCCTGGGGAATAGGGACTTGGGTTCCTATCATTCAGATTAATAAGGATGGCAAATCTTCTCCTTTTTTCATAAATGCTTTTGATACTAGCAGTGTGGAAATAAATTTTTAGATACAGTTCAAGTTTGCTTTAGAAGTTAAGTCACAAAATATTTAGATACCCGACAGGAAAAGCAATGTGTTTTTAAAGCGGCTACCGCCAGTCCGGAGACTTTTGGAGGAATTCTGGTATCAACAGATGACCGGAATATAGTTTTTCGCAATATCAATAGTATTGATTAAAAAGCTCTCTAAAATTTAAAATCATGAAAATAATCATTCTTATTAACTGCTTACTGGTACTTTCCGTAACGGCTTTCAGCCAGCAAATTAATACTCAGTCAACATTGACCAAACAAGAATACCTGCTAAAAAGTAAACATCAGAAAACCGGGGCATGGATACTCTTGGGTGGTGGTGCAGTATTGACCATTGTAGGATTTGCTGTTGGACTAAATGATGCTGCTGAAACAATAGTATATGCATTTGCAGGTCAAAATAAGATTAACACTACCGGTGTCGCATTGTTTTCTGTGGGTGTTATATCCATGGCAGGCAGTATTCCATTCTTCATTGCCTCAGGTAAAAATAAACGCAAAAAGCATGAGTTTGTCTTTTAAAAATGAACCGGCACCGCAAATTCAGAAAAGCAGTTTTGTTTACAGATCTGTTCCTTCTTTAGCACTAAAAATAAATTTATAGCATCCCCACAAATCTTCATTGACTAATTATTTAACCAATAAAAACTTACTGTTATGAAACTTATACTAATACTACCGGTTATTATCTGCTTTCTTAGCTGCTTTACCGGCTGCAAAAAAGACAATATCACAAACTCCACCAATTATTTAAAAGGAAAAGTTGATGGGGTCTCTTTCGAATGCAATTCGAACATATGGGCAACTCCCGAAGGAGCAGGTGATAAGATTATTTCTTTTCGGGGAGATTGGCCGTCTTACTCAATTCTTTTTTATTTGGACGGCCAGGGTTCAAATATCACTACAGGTTCTTATAATTTTCAAACCGGTAAGCTATACAATGCTATTATTTATCAAAATAATGATGGTTATTCTGCCGGATATTTCTGCGGTTCTTTTTCTCCTTGTACATTCGAGGGTAGCGGGAAAATAACTTTTCTTGAAATTAGCAAAAAAAATATCAAAGGCACATTTGAATTTGCGACATCTGTAAATGGGGCAACAGGCTCCTTAAAAACTGTTACTGCCGGTGAGTTTTATATTAAAAGAAATTAATAAAATATCATTGAACTGTTAGGACAGTGCTTTGCCTGATTTTATTAGGAGTATTCTTTCATTAGTTTTAAAAATAAGTTTATGAAAAAGCTTTTAAAACGATCATTGATAATAATTTATTTGCCTTTAATACTTGTAAGTTGCAAGAAGGCCAGTTCACCGGTCCCCCCCGTTTCTTTTACACCCTATTTAAAAGGAAAAATAGATGGCCGTGCATTTAATGTAACTGCAAACTCTTTGTATGCAATTGGTACTACCGCCGGAAGTGAATTAGTTATGGGAGGCCATTTTGAAAGTGATGGTAGTATAAGTATTCATTTAAAAAACTTTAATAATAGTACTGGTGAAAGGCAAATCAATGAAACGAACTATATAGCAATAGACACTCTCGCTGGCATTCTTTATTACGCGGGTTCAATAATACCCGGAACCCCTGTACAGGGAAACGGGAAAATAACCATACTAAGTGTTACAGAAAAGGAAGTAAAGGGAACATTTGAAGGTGTTTTATTAGTAGAACCATCTCAAAATAGTGGCCAATCACCATTGAATGTTACCGAAGGGGAATTTCATTTAAAAAGGCAATAATAATTTTTTAATAATTAAATCATAAACAGATGAAAAAAATTATCTTATTACACTTCCAAATACTTTCTTCAATATCTCAGTAGTTCTCGCAACAGGATTTGCCCTGATGTTTGCTTCTTCTTTTGCTACCTGGTCAAACAAAGCATCTACCGCTTTGCCCACAACATAAGAAGGCAGGTCAGGATTGATTTTATTAAAAGTAGTAGGAAAATTATTATAGGTGTTTACCACATCTGCATAATACCTGGTTGCATTTACTTTATCCAGTGAAGATTTTACAGATGGTGAAAAGGCAGCTATTAATTTAGCGGTAGTTTTTTGCCTGAAATAATTAGTTGCTGCGTCATTGCTTCCCCGCACAATATTGATGGCATCTACCAGTGTCATTTCTTTTATGGCATCCACAAAAATTGGTTTTGCATAGCCCACAGCATCTTCTGCTCCCCGGTTGATGGCCAATATAGCTTTATCAACCAGGCTACCCATGCCAATGCTCCGTAACGTGTTTACGATTTTTACAGCATCAGGAGGCATGAAAAGTTTATAAGCTTCGTTTCCAAAAAATCCATCGGTTTTATTAAGATTCAATACCGCTGTGGTTACGCCTTGTGCTAATGCTTCTTTTATTCCCTGTGCAGCTTCTGCTTCAGTTATACCACCGGTTCCTGTTGGCAAACTTTTAAGTACATCACAACCAGTCATAAAAATTACAAGTGAACAAAAAACAATTAATTTTTTCATTTTCATTTTTTTATTTGCCGCCAAAAACTTTTTTAAGTAAGTCGCTTGTCCTGGCAGTAGGGTTATTCCTGATATTGGCTTCTTCCACGCTTATCCTGTCAAATAAAGCGAAAAGAGTTTTATCCGCCACATGATCCGCCAAATCAGGATTCATTTTTTTTACCATGGGAACTTTGTTATAGCGGGTAACAGCATCACCATAATATTTTGTGGCATTTGTTTTTTCAAGTGATGAGTTGATCACCGGGATAAATGCTTCTTTAAGTTTGGCGCTGGTTTTAGATCTGAAATATTCCGTAATTGAGTTCTTGCCACCACTTACCAGTTTCAATGCATCGGTAATGGTCATTTGTTTGATTGCATCTATAAAAATGGGAGTAGCAAAACCTACGGCATCTTCTGCACCACGATTGATGGCTTCTATGGCATCATCAGCCATTTTTCCCATGCCGATACTCCGCAGGGTTTTTTCCATTTTCTGTGCTTCGGGTGGTAATAACACTTTATAGATTTCGCTTTTAAAAAAAGCATCGGGTTTATTCAGCATCGAAACGGCTGAAGCAATACCATTATTCAATGCTTCTTTAATTCCGCTTCCAGCCTCCTGTTCTGTAATAGTTGATTTACCGCTCAGGGCATTTTTTGCTTTGCTGAGGATGGATTGGGCATTGGCTGATGCAAATAAAATGACCGTAAATAACAGAAAGTATATTTTCTTCATAGTTTTTCAAAGATATTTCAAATAACCTGCCAGAAATAATTATGAAGATATGTTTGGAAAATTATAACACTAAAGCCGCAGCATTTCCTTTCTTTTATCTATTCGCTCATGCATTCTGCGGAAAAACCGGGCTCTTTCTTTTTCGCTTACTTCGCTTATCAGCGTAGAACGCTTAACAAGGTTCTGAACATACTGGTAAAAATTTTCAGAATAGGCAACATCCCTTGTCATCAGGTAATTAATAGAAGTATGAGGTACAAAAGAAATTTTTGTGTTGTCCAGCAGTGCCATCATATTATTATCCTGGATTACAATTTCATTAAAATACATTTTAAACTTACCGCCGGGTTTTTTATCGGGATCATTTGCCAGGAATTTATATCCAAGCTTTGCCTGCTCTTCCAGGTGGTCAACTACTTTCTCCATTCCTTCGTATATTCTTAATGCATCTTCATCAGACCGAAACATCTGGCTGTCGATATAGTAATCAACCTGGTGAAAGGTAGTATTCCAGCTTTCGATATTCCATATTTCCAGCGAATCAAGTTGGGTATAAAGTTCATTCACTTTATCTCCCAGCTTCTCAAGTTCTGGCGGGTATTCATCAAGCTTTACTTTCTTATTTCTGAACTCAGGAAAATAGATAAGGGTACCCATCCAGAAATAATATTTAAAAGCAGCAAGGTCTTTTGAAATAAAATAATAAAAAATTGGTGTGTCTTTACACAGGTAATAAAATTCTTTTTTTTTATGACTGTTGAAATAGGCTAACATGTTCATGATGCCTGTGAGGTAATCATTATAGCGGTATGTTTTGTTGTTAATAAAGTTCCCCTGGAACATAATGCTGCCTGTTTGTATATTCATCAGCTGATCCAGAGAAATATTATATTGCAATGCCAGTGTATAAAGTTCTTCAAAGGTTATTTGTTTTTCTCCCCGCATGCGGCGGTAAGCACTGTCACTGCTAATGTTGAGCAGCTTTGCTACCTCATCGGCCACAGAGGCTTCAGCCGGCAGTTTGGTTTTAATAAACTGAAAAAGTTGTTGCTGCAGTTCAGTAATGTTCATTTTAAAGAAATTATTTTTTACAAATTCTTTTTGCGTTCGCTTATTTTGTTAAGCATATTATTAAAAAAAATGTTGCGCTGCTTTTCACTGGTCTGGCTGATAATAGTTGCTCGTTTCATCTGATTTTGCAAATCTTCATATAAGGGGTTGCAGAAGGATTCATCTCTTGTCTCAATATAATTCAGTCCATCATAATTCAGAATAGCTGTTTTTACCTGATCGGTAACAATCATAATCGTATTATCACCAAGCAGAGCCCTGTTATAAAAAAATTTGAAATTTGTTTTCTTTGATTCCGGGTTTTCATCGGGCATAAACTTACAACCATACTCAACTTCATTTTTCAAATGAATGAAAGTTGCTTCAAGAGAATCGTATACAGTTTTTATATCTGCAACAGACACAAAATATCCGGAATCTTTATAAAACTCAATCTGTGTGATAGCGGCATTGATACACTCCGTATTCCAGATTTCTGTAGAAGGAACTTTATTATATTCCAATATCAACTCATTGCTCAGTTTTTCAATTTCCGGGGAAACACAGTTTAGTTCAAAATCCCTGTCTACAAAATCCGGGTGCTGTATAATGGTCTTCATCCAGAAAAAATACCGGAATGCAATAAGGGGCTTATAATAAAAATTATGAAACAGGGGCACATCTTTGCTCCGGTAAATAATTTCTTTGTGTATGAAACTGCTGATATACTGTAACTGTTTAATCAAATCTTTCAGGTACAGTTCATATTGATAGTTATTTGTGTTAACACGTACACTCTCAAAAAGTGTTGATCCTCCTTGTACATTTAATAACTGATCCAGCGATAACTTAAAATGAAGACAAAGCTCCCTGGCCTCATCCAGTACCACAGGCGTTTCACCGCGGATGCGGCGATAGGCGCTGTCGCTGCTTACATGTAATATTTCTGCCACCATATCCACTAAAGATGCATGAGGTGGCAAAAGTTCCTTTATCCGCTGGAACAAAAATTCCTGTGATTGGTAATCGGGCATGGTTGGTTTGCAGTTGGCGCTTGCGGCTACTTAATCAGTTCTGTCCGTGTCAAGTTAAATAAATTTCTCCAAGGAACAACCTCATAAAAAGGCTATTTGCAAAAATTGCAAGAAACTTCCCGTTTAGAAACCGGAATTTTTCGAGAAAGCTCCTGAATAGCAAACCAAACGATTCCATTGCAAAAACTGCAAATCAGGGATGTGTGAATGCAAAATTCAATTATGAATGGCCTCATGGCGATGGTAATTTGGCATTAAGAAAAACACAGGTTATGAAAAAAACAACAACAAACCACGAGATACTCCTTTTTACAGGCAATAGTTTTTGCCACAGGCAAATCAGTTGGCTGGAGGAGAATGCTACAGGGAAAAAACTTTCACCATTGGAAGAACTGGAAAAAGCCTGCTGGAGCGGATTGCTGTTTGAAATATTTCCGGAATTATCCCCAAGCTTTTCTGCCACATGCGAAAGTTTTATCTGGCATGTGCTTACCGGTAAAAACTATTTGCATATCAGCATAGGCCCAAACCCGGTAGCCATTGAAAATAATACAAGTTTAGACCCCTACTATTTTTCAATGAGTGTTTGTGAAAACTAAAAACAAAAATCATTTTTTTAAAAAAATAACAATGGAAACAGCAATACAACAAACAGGAAATGATTTTAATTCTGACTGGCTTTATTATTTTATTAAAGCACCATAACAGTCTTACGATTTTAATTTTCAAAATATATCATTTGGCTCAGGCTAAATAATGAACTAACTTATGTAAGTTTTTTCCGCCGAACTAAAAAACTAAATAAAATAAACAGGTATGAAAAAGCATTTAATAACCACAATTCTTTTCTGCTTCACCAGTTTTTTACTATTTGCTCAAAACAATTCTCTTACCATCACCGGTAAAGTAACAAATGAAAAAAATGAACCTTTAAGCAAGGCTTCTGTTACTGTAAAAAATGGAACTATTGGCGCCGTATCTGATAATTTGGGCAAATTCAGATTAACCGTTACATCCCTCCCGGTTACAATTATAGTTTCATTTTCAGGCTACGAGCCGGAGGAAATGACAATAAAAAGTGCCGCAGAAGTTTCCATTATACTTCAGACAAACGAAAAGTTGCTGGATGCTGTAGTTATATCCGGAGACAGGGTGGAAAGAAGACTGACAAATTCTGCTGTTTCTATAGAAAGAGTAGGTAAAGCCGATATTATTAATTCTCCAACAGATCCATATGGTCTTTTACTTACCCGGAAAAATCTTGATGTGACTTTGTCGAGTATGACTTACAGAACTTTTAGTACAAGAGGTTTTAATGGCAGCGGCACATCCCGTGTAAATCAGTTGATGGATGGTATGGATAACCAGGCCCCGGGATTAAATTTTGCAGTTGGAAATTTTATTGGATTAACCGACCTGGATATTGAGAGTATCGAAATACTTCCCGGCGCATCATCTGCATTGTATGGTCCGGGTGGGGTAAATGGAACTATAATTCTCAATGCAAAAAATCCATTCAAATATCCTGGCCTTTCCATCCAGGTAAAAAATGGCATTACGGATATTGGAAAAGATCAACGTGGAAAAAGTGGCGGGCTGATAGATTATTCACTCCGTTGGGCAAAAAGTTTTAATAACAAATTTGCTATTAAAATAGGAGTACAATACCTGCGTGCAAATGACTGGCTGGCTAATGATACTACAAACTATTTGCGTATTGGATCTGTTGGAAATGTTAAGCCCGGTTCAAGATATACTGACCCTAACTATGATGGTATTAATGTATATGGTGACGAAACATCTGTAGATGTTCGCCAGTTTGTAGGCGCTATTGCCGGGTTTTATCCTCCCGGTAGTCCACAACAAAATGCAATACTTGCACTCTATGGAAATATGACTAACCCTACACTTGTTTCCCGAACCGGTTATAAAGAAATAGATGTGTTTGATCCAAAAACAAAAAACCTGAAACTATCCGGTGCATTGCATTATAAATTCACGGATAAAATAGAAGGCATATTAGCCGGTCATTGGGGTACAGGTAATACAATATATTCCGGTAACACACGGTATGGATTAAAAGATATACAGGTAGGACAGTATAAAGCTGAGTTGCGACATAAAAACTGGTTTTTACGTGGATACACAACACAGGAAGATGCAGGTGAAGCGTATGGCGCAACTGTAACAACACAATTATTAAATGAAGGCTGGAAGCCAAGTTATAATCCGGCTAATCCACTGGGCAGTTGGTATATTCAATATGCACAGGCATATATACAAACAAGACTTGCCGGCGGAAATGATCTTATGGCTCACAGCAATGCCCGTGGATTTGCAGACATTGGTCGCCCTGCAGAAGGCTCTGCTCGGTACACTCAGTTATTTGACTCTGTTAGAAGTATTCCAATTCCTAAAGGCGGCCGCTTTGTAGAAAAATCACAATTGTGGATGGGAGAAGGTCAGTATAATTTTTCTGATAAAGTAAAATTTGCAGAAATAATAGCTGGCGGCAATGCGAAAAAATATGTTCTTAATTCCAGTGGCACTTTGTTTATTGATACAGCCGGCCCGATAAAAATAAATGAATGGGGCGCTTATTCGCAAATCACCAAAAAGTTATTGAATGACAAACTGGTTTTATCTGCTGCAGGGAGGTATGATAAAAATGAAAACTTTTCAGGCAAGTTTACTCCACGTTTTACAGCGTTGATCAATATTGCTAATTCACATAATATCCGTCTTTCATACCAGACAGCTTATAAATTTCCAACAACGCAGCAACAATGGATAAAATTGGATATTGGTAGTGTGGTATTGCTGGGTGGATTACCGTGGATACTGAATGTAGTGCAGCCTGAAAAATTCGCAACTTATATTTTTAATAACAATCAGCTATCGCCTTATACATACAAAAGGTTGAAGCCGGAATCAATGAGATCATTTGAAGTAGGTTATAAGGGTTTGGTAGATAAAAAATTATTGATTGATGTATATGCATATTTTGGCCGGTATACAGATATAACTGGCCGTATATTACTTGTACAGCCCAGTCGTAATACAAAACCATGGTCTGTTGTAGCCAATAGTGATACGAAGGTGAAGGCCTGGGGTGCAGGCGCCGGTTTCGATTATAAAATGGCGAAGAATTATTTCAGTTTCTTAAATGCTTACACGGATAATCTTACAAATGTGCCCACCGGTTTTCAGGTTGGATTTAATACGCCCAAATACAGGATAAATACAGGATTTGGAAATAGTGGTCTTGGTAAAAAAGAAAGAATCGGGTTCAATGTTGTTTTAAGATGGCAGGATGAATTCTTTTGGGAAGGGGCAGGGTTTGTTGATGGCACCGTAAAAGCTTATACAACACTGGATGCCCAGGTAAATTATAAACTACCAAAAATAAAATCACTGATAAAAATCGGCGGCACGAATATCACAAACAATTTTTACCAGACCGGGTTTGGAAATCCCTATATCGGGGGTATGTACTATGTAAGCTTCACTTATAATATCCTGTAACTATCATAGTAAAAATTTAGCTCATTAAGTAAGTTAAAAAATCATCCTGGTAACTCAGCAGTTACCGGGTACAGGATAGGTTTTGCCAAAAATTAAATTTAAACATCCTCGTCATTAATTGGTTTTCACCCTTTATTTCTTTTTAAAATTAAAACAATAGCCTAATTGCAAAAAGTGCAAATCAAGAAAATGTTAATGCAAAATTCAATTATGAATGGGCTTTGTACAGCAGTAGGTTTGAGTTGTGAATTTGATTAAACGATAAATAAAAAAAGATAAATGAATTAATCACCATTAAACTTTATTTTATGATCCCCACCATTCTTTTCTTCCTGCTGAAATACTACAAACGTCACCAGCCCGTAAAAGCAGCAAGAATTCAATACATCGTCAACAAAGCAGGAAGAACTTTCGGGCTGGTGATTCTTTGCAACCTCATAAGTTTGTTTTCTTCTTCGCAGGAAAAAAACTCTGCTTATACTATTTACAGGAATGGCAGTTCTATTGGTTCTATTAATTTTTCTCAATCTGTAACCGGCAACCGCACAACGTTGAAATTAGAATCAGAAGTGAAGACCCGTTTTATTTTCACCATCACGGCCAACTCGAAAGAAGAAACAATTTATGATAATGGCATTATGACCTGGTCGTCCATTTACCGGAAAACAAATGGAACTGAAAAAGCTAACAAGAAAATTAAAGCCTCCGGTAATAGCTATACCATCTATAATGGCAATAAATCTGAAACCCTTAATAAATATCCAATCCGGTATAATATGCTCAGCCTGTATTCAACGGAGCCAACTGCAATAAGCCAGGTGTATTCAGACAGTTTTGAACGGTTTATTTCAATTCAAAAGACAGCCGATCATAAATATAAAATTGAATTGCCTGACGGTAACAGCAATACCTACTATTATGAAAACGGTATTATGAGTAAAGTTGAAATTAACAGCACTTTTTATTCAGCAAGCATTCAATTGAAAAAATAATTTATGCTACCCAATTACCAGATATCAATTATTTCCTTTTGCTATGTTTTACTTTTCCTTCTATGCTTTTTTGTACGGAAAATGAAAAGTGAAAACCTGGAATCAGAAAGAGTACAGGCAGGTAACTGGACCCTGCTTCATTTACGGCATGCGGGGGCTATACTCATCATGGTTTTTATTCCTTTATTATTTATTCCCGGCATGCAGAAGGGATTACTAACCTGGCCACAGGATATTAATCAAATCCAGGTAATAACATTAATGGTCACAGGCCTGGCAATACTTATCCTTACTGCAAAAGCAGTTGATAAAGTTGAAAATAAAATAATTGTTGTCAACCGCAGTGCATCGGTTAATGCATTATTACATATACTCCTCCGTAATGCTTTCCTGGTTTGTTATGAATGGTTTTTCCGCGGTCTTGTTTTGTTCAGTTGTGTATCCGCCTTCGGCATAATGCCGGCTATACTGATTAATCTTTTTCTGTATGCCTTCATTCATTCTTTCAGTGGCAAAAAAAAATTTCTCGGATCTATTCCATTTGGAATTATTCTTTGTGGATTTGCTCTTTGGTGGCATTCTGTCTGGCCCGCTATTTTATTTCACCTGTTATTATCTGCTTCCTATGAATCCGTATTACTGCATCCATTTTTTTGTAAACCCTCAAAAATTAAATTATGAAAAT
>Ga0062383_10000188_pt1 | contig 15683 bp, 16 predicted proteins | sample DOMMetBare3Fresh_FD_59508 | JGI IMG/M metagenome (GOLD analysis project Ga0062383, IMG submission 59508) | Wetland sediment microbial communities from St. Louis River estuary, USA, under dissolved organic matter induced mercury methylation -... | ecosystem: Environmental > Aquatic > Freshwater... | reverse complement strand
GTTTAAAAAACACAATAAAAAATAGAGAGATTTTATATAATCCAGGTTGTTGATTTTCTGATAATCTTTATTCCAGATTCAAAATGAATTCCCAATGCTGTTTGTTAACTGGCATTATTGATAGCCTGTTACCGGGCCGAACTAAGGCCAAATCTGCGAGTTCCGCTTTTTGCTTTAATTCCTTAAGCGTGATGGTGCGGCGCAGGGCCTTGACATATTTGACATCAACCATGATCCAGCGGGGATTATCAGGCTTACTTTTGGGATCGTAATGTTTATCATTGGGGTCGAAAGCAGAGCAATCCGGATATCCTTCCCGGACAATTTCCATAACGCCGACTATTCCAGGTTGTTCGCAGTTGGAATGATAAAAAAAAGCCAGATCGCCGATTTTCATGTCATCACGCATCATGTTTCGCGCCTGATAGTTGCGTACACCATCCCAGTGTTCAGTCTGATTCGGTCTGTTGTATAGATCCTGGATACCGAAGGTTTCAGGTTCGGACTTCATTAGCCAGTAGTTCACTTGTTATTCCTGTAGTTGAAATTTAAACATTGTATGATCGTATTGGAAACAAAGAGTATTATTGATCGGTATAATAACGAATTCAGTCTGATTTAAAAAACAAAGGTAGCGCTATGGCGGTAAGAAAATTTAAAGATATACATCCTATCATTGGCAAGTCGGTATTTATAGACGATAGCGCGGTGGTTATAGGCGATGTAACAATTGGCGATGATGTTTCGATCTGGCCCACAACCGTTCTGAGAGGGGATGTTGAAAGGATCAAAATAGGTGAGGGTACCAATATACAGGACGGCTCGATATTGCATGTGACCCATGAAGGCAAAAATTCGACGGCAGGCCACCCGCTGATTATCGGCAAAGGTGTGACCATCGGCCATAAAGCTATCGTGCATGCCTGTACGGTTGGGGATTATTGTCTGATTGGAATGGGCGCCATCATTCTGGATGATGCTGTCATCGAAAATTATGTAATACTGGGCGCGGGATCGCTGGTGCCTTCCGGGAAAAAGCTGGAAAGCGGTTATCTTTATGTCGGTTCGCCTGCCAGGCAGATAAGGCCTTTAAAGGAGTCGGAAAGGGAGTTTCTGGAATATTCGTATCAACATTACATCGACTTGAAGAATGAACATTTAAATTCAATATAAACGATGAAAGCCCATTCAATTTACAAACGCCGTTCTGAATTTAACAAATTAATCACAGCCTGGGTTTTGGGTCGAATGCCGCGCCAGATGAAAAACGCTTCAGCGGCTTGTTCAACGAGCATGCCAAGACCATCAAGGCTTTTCAAGGCATGATTATTCCATCCCCATTGGACAAAGGGAGTGGGTTTATCGCCATAAGCCAGATCATAACAGTAACCCTTGGCGGCTAGCGAGCCCTTGGTCAGTGGCGGAATCTGATCGTTCAGACTGGCTGATGTGGCATTGATGATGAGATCAAATTGTAAATGCTGCAAGTCGTCAAATCCGCATCCCGTTATAACGCCTTTTGACGAAAATTCAGTTGCCAGTCGGTATGCTTTGTCAGTTGTTCGATTGGCAATTGTCAGAGATTTGGGTGACTGATCGAGTATCGGGCCAATAATGCCGCGGCTGGCGCCACCGGCGCCCAGAATCAGGACACGAGTGCCGGATAATGCAATGGCATGATTAGTGATTAAATCGGTTATCAGACCGTGACCATCGGTGTTGTCACCGAGAATGGCACCGTCAGCCTGCAAAACGAGTGTATTTGCTGCTTTGCTTAGTTGTGCGCGTTCGGTCTTACGGTCTGCAAAGGCCCAGGCGAGTTCCTTTAACGGCACGGTGCAATTAAGGCCTTTGCCGCCTTCAGCGAAAAATGCTGCGGCTGACGCAGCGAATTGTTCGGCAGAAACTTCTTGTGCAGTATAAACCAGCGACTGCCCGGTTTGTTCGGCAAAAAGCTGATGAATCCTTGGTGATTTGCTATGTTTGATAGGTTGTCCGAATACTGCATAGCGATCATGTGCAATGGGCATTAGGATCTTTTTTCCAGCCAGTATTCCAACGAAAAAGTGCCTAGCACAATTAAAATAGCGATTAATAATTCTATCCAGAGAAAGTGTTGGGTATAAGCAGCTATAACCGCAGAAACCCAAAGAAATACGCCAACCAGGCTAAAGCGCCAGCCAACACGTAATCCGTCAAGCATGGTTGAGAGAGACAGTATGAGCAAAATAATCAATCCTGCATCTTCTTCGCGGATTCTTCCTGGCTGATGTATTAAAAAAACACCACCAACAACCAGAAATGAAGTGGCCCAGTGTATGGACTGCTCCCGCAATATTTTTTTGAAATCATCGGTACGATTTTTGGATTGTAGCCAGCCGATCAAAATTGAGAATAGGGCAAAAATAAAAACCATTATGAGCCAGTAGCCATAGCCGTCTGCAGGCGAATAATCGGTAATTCCGATACCAACCAGGGAAAGGATGAGTAATAAAACCAAAATCGCTTCTTCGATTTGAAATCTACTTTTGGCCGTAATTAGAACGTCTTCTGACATAGGATGATTCTCTTTCTCTATTATTTTTGTAGTTTAGTTATAGTGAAAATCAGGCACAGGATTAGATTTTTAGTGTGGACCCGGCTTTAGCAGTGTGTCGGGTTAATCAATCCAGCTACATGGATCAGCATCTTTTATTTATCGGGGTCATAAAATTATCTTAGTGGTCGTTAGTATGGATGTTTAGATTCACAGGGTAATGCTTCAAGGAAAATCAGCCGAACGTGGAATTGTTCCAGCCCCAGTATTCGGCCGGACAGTTGCTGAATTCAATATAAACACGTTCAGGAGGAATATGTAAGGCATTTTCCAGTAATCGACAAAGCGATGACGAGATAGACTTGCACTGGGTGGGGCTGAGGCCGATACTTTTGCACTCGATAAAAGCTGACGGTTCGCTGTTACCAGCAAATAACATGGTTTTATTACCACTCAGTGCGATCATGACATAGCGTTCAGGTTTGCCCGTTTCTTTAGCGATAAGCTGAGATAGCTGACCTAATAATGTGGGAGATTCTTCTTTACTGATGGATTTATTGGTATTAAGCATTAAATAAGGCATATCGGCTCTTTGAGGGTATATATCTCTTAACAAGCAATGTTTTCGATGGTAGCCATTTCGGTATCAGACAGCTCGGTATCATGGACTGCGAGGTCTTCCTGCATATGGCAGTTGTTGCTGGTTCCTGATACCGGAATCATGCCGGCTTACAATGTGATCGAAAGACCGTTTGTCCTTTTTTCCAAGCTGTTCCGTACAAAAAACCAGGAATCCTGACGCCTCTGTGCCTAATAAAGCGGCGAGTCTGATACGAGCCAATCATTCTGGGAGCAGTTTATTTGTTGGCCATCGAACGGCTCTCAGGGTCATAGAAATAAATCAGTTATGAGAAGATCGTTAACATGCTTCACTTATTGTATCTATTCTACGTAGCATTAATTACATATTGACGCCATGATAATAACCAGAGAAGGTATTTATTAAAGCGATGCATAGTGACAAACTGATTCTTCGTTTGTCGTAATTACTATACGCTGTTCTTTAGCAATTTCGTTGGAATGTATATGGGTCTTATGATTGAAATCTTTGTCTAATTTTTAAATGCCATAATAATCAATGCAAAATTCGAAATTCGATGAAGAGAGATAAATTTCGGTTGGATGGTTGATAGTTTTTTTCGACATTATTGGACTGTTGTCTTTTTTGAAAAACTCATACCATCAAACCGGTTTTTATCATCAGCGTTTGGTTTGCGGCTTAGTGCGTCTCCAACAGTGGCGGATACGGTTTGAATGTGTCGTTATGATGTTGGGGGCAGGCTGAAAACTGATATTTCTGTTTATTAATAGTACGCTGTAATTTGGTTAAATGGTTCGTGTTTTTACATTGCGTTCCTTTGGTGGTCCGGGACTGGCATTGTGTGACATTTTCAAAATGGATCACATCGTGGGCAGTTGAGGCGGCTGATGTCGTCTCTGTGGTTACCGCTTCTGGGGCTTTGGTGGCCGCAGCTGTTGCCACTTCCTTTGCTGTCGTTACAGATGCAGGCTTTTTAGCTGAAGCTTTTTTGGGTTCAGGTTTACTTTGTGCCGGCTGTTTTTTTTCAGGCGCTGGTGCAGCAATGGTTTCTCTCGATATAGCAATACCTGCCAGATATTTTCCTACGCCAGTTTTAGGAATAATCACAGGTTCTTTGGGGGGAGTGGGGGCTGCTGCGCCGGGTGATGCTTGTCTTGAGAGATATTTTCCAACGCCAGTTGCCGGTGCAACAATCGTTTCCTTTGGAGCGGGAACAGCCCCTCCCGATGTTTTTCTTGCCAGGTATTTATCTACCTTAGTCGACGGGGTATGCTGAGCTGTTTCGGTGGAGGATGATTGTTGTCTTGCCAGGTATTTTTCAACTCCGGTCGCTTGCGCCGCCATGGTTTCTGCAGCTTTTGCTTTTAAGGCTTCTTCCTGTCTGGCCAGATATTTTGCAACGCTCGACAGTCCGCTAGTATCTTTGATATAGATGTCGTGATCACTATATGTTTTGGGGCCTGACCAGATTTCGCTGGCCTTGGTAAGGAGTTGTTCAAATAAATTTTTTGCCATAGCAAGTTACCTGTTATTGTTCAAATTAAAAAAAATCCCTAAACCGTGCAATCATAGACCAAAGTTACACCAGCGTAAAGAAGGTTGAATTTCCAGTATTATGTGGGAATAGATTTACTCAATAATTCATTGTTGTCAATAAGCTGTAACGGAATTGAAAATGCTCATCAATGCTATTATGAAATTTTGCTGACAATGATTAGAGTATTATGTAATAAGCGTTCTGTTAGCGCATTGATAGTATGAAAGTACGATCAGCCCATCTTCTATATTCTGGAGGTGAAGCATTCTTTTAAATTCTTTTAAAAGGTTCGATGCCTTACTAAAGGGACATCAGTTATTTAATCAAACTCAACAGAACCCCAGCTGCAACGGCAGAACCGATAACACCAGCCACATTAGGTCCCATCGCATGCATTAATAAAAAATTATGAGGATTGCTTTCAAGGCCTAATTTATTGGCTACTCTTGCCGCCATCGGAACTGCGGATACACCGGCGGCGCCAATTAAGGGATTAATCGGTGTGCTGCTGAATTTGTTCATGATTTTGGCCATAATGACGCCACCCGCCGTGCCGATGGCGAAGGCACAGGCACCCAATGCCAGGATGCCCAGCGTTTCCATCTGCAGGAAGGCAGCGGCACTGAGTTTCGAGCCTACCGATAGCCCCAAGAATATCGTGACAATATTGATTAATTCGTTTTGGGCAGTTTGACTTAAGCGCTCCACGACGCCGCAGGCATTCATCAAATTGCCCAGCGCAAACATGCCGATCAGTGGTGTTGCCGAAGGCAATAACAAGATGGACAACACCAGCAGCATTAATGGGAAAACGATTTTTTCGGTTTTACTTACCTCTCGCATTTGCTGCATTTCAATTTTACGTTCATCTTCGGTGGTCAGGGCCCGCATGATCGGTGGCTGAATTAATGGAACCAGAGCCATATAGGAATAAGCGGCTACCGCAATGGCGCCCAGCAGATCGGGTGAAAGCTTTGAAGCGACATAAATGGCGGTTGGGCCGTCGGCGCCGCCGATAATCCCGATGGCGGCCGCATCTTTCAAGCTAAATTCCAGCCCGGGGACTACGTTGAGCGCCAGCGCGCCCAGCAAGGAAGCAAAAATACCAAACTGTGCAGCAGCCCCAAGCAACAAAGTTTTCGGGTTGGCGAGCATTGGGCCGAAATCGGTCATTGCTCCGACACCCATAAAAATAAGCAGAGGGAAAATACCTGCCTTGATACCGAAATACAAGTAATACAATATGCCGCCCTCTTCAGAGATGCCCGCTACCGGTATGTTACTGAGTATGGCGCCAAAACCAATAGGCAGCAGCAGCAGTGGCTCAAAACCTTTTTTGATGGCAAGAAACAGCAATAGAAAGCCGATCAGCATCATGAAAGCTTGGCCACCAGTAAAATTGTAAATTCCGGTGCTTTGCCATAGCGACAAAATATTTTCCATAATAGTCAATAATAGATAATTACAAGGAGATCAGGGCATTGCCCCCCGCTACAGCACTGCCTTCCTTGATATGAACAGCGCTGACAATACCGGCAAATTTGGAACGGACTTCAGTTTCCATCTTCATGGCTTCCATAATAATAACGACATCACCTTCGGCAACTACGCTACCTGCGCTCACCAAAATTTTCAGAATATTGCCCGCCATCGGCGCATAAACGACCGCGCCGCTGCTGACATGGGGTGTGGTGTGAACCAGTTCGGCGCCAACCGGATGAAGGGTCATTGCCGTTCTGCTTGGTCCTACCGCAACATTGAAATTTCTGCCATCGACATTAACGGTATAGGTTTCAATGGTTTTGTTGCCTGGATTGCTTGCTTTGGATGTATTATTGAGTTTAGCAGAAAGGTCCGGATTGGGTGGGGCTTCAAAGGCGGCGGGATTATTTCGGTTGACCAAAAATTTCCAGCCGACTTGAGCAAACATGCCATGGATTAAGGCATCTTCTTCGATGCTGGCGGCAAGTTTAACATTTTCCGCTTTAGCTTTTTCCTGCACTTCTGCGATTAATTTGGCCATTTCCGGATCCAGCAAATCTGCTGGGCGGCACGTTATGGGCTGCGCGCCTTCCAGTACTTTATCCTGTAAGGCCTTATTAACCGGCGCTGGCGTGCTGCCGTATTCGCCTTTTAGCACGCCGGCCGTTTCCTTGGTAATGGTTTTATAACGTTCGCCGTTCATGACGTTGATGACCGCCTGCGTGCCGACAATTTGCGAGGTAGGTGTCACCAGCGGAATAAAGCCCAAGTCTTCGCGAACACGCGGGATTTCCTTCAGGACTTCGTCGAATTTGTCGGCAGCGCCCTGTTCTTTCAACTGGCTTTCCATATTGGTCAACATGCCGCCTGGCACTTGTGAAATCAGGATCCGGCTATCCACGCCTTTTAGGCTGCCTTCAAACTGGGCGTATTTTTTCCGTATATCCCTAAAGTAAATGGCTATGTCTTCCAGCGCATTTAAGTCCAGGCCGGTCTCGCGCTCAGTGCCTGCCAGACTGGCGACGATGGTTTCGGTAGGACTGTGGCCATAGGTCATGCTGAGTGATGATATAGCGGTATCCACATTGTCGATGCCGGCTTCAGCTGCTTTTATGATGGTCGATACACTTAAACCGGTAGTTGCGTGGCTATGCAAATGAATGGGGATTCTGGTGCTAAGTTTCAAACGGCTGACCAGCTCAAAGGCGTCGTAAGGCTTGAGCAATCCAGCCATATCCTTGATGCAGATGGAATGGGCACCCATGTCCTCAATTTGTTTGCCAAGATTTACCCACATATCAATCGTATGCACCGGGCTGGTTGTATAAGACATCGTGCCCTGAGCATGCGCACCTGTGGCAAGCACGGCTTTTACCGCATGTTCGATATTGCGCATGTCGTTCATGGCATCAAAAATTCGAAATACATTGATGCCGTTGAGAGCGCTCCGTTCGATAAATTTGTCGACCACATCATCGGCATAATGGCGATAGCCTAAAATATTTTGGCCACGCAGCAACATCTGTTGAGGTGTATTGGGCATCGCTGCTTTTAACAGGCGTAGTCTCTCCCAGGGATCTTCTCCAAGATACCGGATGCAGGCATCGAATGTGGCGCCACCCCAAGTTTCAATTGACCAGAAACCGATGCGGTCGAGTTTGCTGCATATAGGCAGCATATCTTCAATACGCAAGCGGGTAGCCAGAATGGATTGATGCGCATCACGCAACACCACCTCGGTAATCGCTAAGGGCTTTTTTTTATCTTTGGCCATTCTTTTTGGTTCTCCGGGGCCTTGGCAAAGTTGTGATTAAATCAATTGAGCAGCTTGAATAAAGTTTTACAACGGCGTTCTTAAAAAAATTTGGGTATATTTTCAGTCATCATTCCTGTTGCTCTTGTTTTTCACGGTACTGATGGACTGCAACTGTGATTGCCGCAACGGTATTCTTATCAATAGTGGGCGATATCTGAGGAACTGGTAGCGTTGTTTGGGGCACTTCGGGGAAAAAACGCTGTACGATCGATGACATCAGGTTGATCACAAGCACCAACATGGTTAGGAATAAATAGACAATACCCATGCCAATAATCATTAATTCGACGCCGCTTTTTATCAATTCCGTCATAGTGTTAAACCTTTTTATTGCATCTCTTGTAGCTATTGGAAATCCTGGAACAGTTAGTACATTATCCATAAAAAACGGGGCTTAACCAACTAAAGATAACCTAATGGGTGGTTTTTGGAATGCCATTCGCCCTTTCTTCATTAAATTTGGATGTTAGGTGCTGAAAGTTGACAGGCGAATGGCTGCATAGAGCCATTATATAAAGTCTGCTAACTATTTTTCTCGAAGAACACGAAATTTGTCGTAAAATCGGATTTATTATCACGAATCTGCGGTGATACCCAGGTATTAGTATGAGAGTGGCGCTTGAATCCATTCTCTGAGATTACGACAGTATCCGACTCACTAAGATGGCAAGAATTCTGATTTTGGATAACTTCAGGTAGGCATGTACTCGAGTAGTACAGAACCAAATTGTTGGCCTTGCTGCCAAAACCTCTTTCACATACCCGACAGTGCCGAAATTTCATTAGCAGCGAGTTTGGGTATCTTATTTTTTTCTTTTATTATGCATCACTAAGCGTTTACGTTTTTGTAGTTGCCGTTCGGTCAATTTGTTTTTTTGGCCGTGGAAAGGATTAACAGGCGATTTAAACTCTATGCGGATCGGCGTGCCCGACAATTTCAATTTGTCACGGAAATAATTGATCAAATAACGTTTATATGAAATGGGCAAGCCGTCGGTTTGTGTGCCATGAATCACAACGACAGGGGGATTACGTCCACCTTGATGGGCATATTTCAATTTGATACGTCGGCTGTTCACCATGGGTGGCTGATGGGCATCAGTCGCTTCTTTCAGGATTCTGGTCAATTCAGCTGTTGACATGTTGAGCATCGCCGAATCGTACAACTCATGTACGACATCAAACAATTTACCGACACCGCTGCCATGGAGGGCGGAAATGGGATGTTTTTCAGCAAATTCCAGAAATGACAGTTTGACATCTAGCTGCCGTTTTACTGTTTCTTTTTGGTCAATGGATAGACCGTCCCATTTGTTGAGCCCTATGATTAAAGCTCTGCCAGCTTCGAGCACCAATCCCAGCAAATGAGCGTCCTGATCGGTTACACCTTCGCTGGCATCGATTAAATAAATGACGACATTGGCTTTTTCGATGGCCTGTAACGATTTTATGACACTGAATTTTTCAATGGCTTCGGATACTCGGGAACGTCGACGCATACCGGCGGTGTCGATCAGCGTGAACTGTTGTCCGTTGCGTTCGAAGGGAATATAAATGCTATCCCGGGTCGTGCCCGGCTGATCGAAGACGATTACTCTTTCTTCACCCAGCAAGCGATTAACCAGGGTTGACTTTCCAACATTGGGACGACCAACGACTGCAATGCCTATGCCTGTTGGCTTATCTTCCTCGATATCCTGAGCAGCTGGCAACAATTCGCTGACTATTGCCAATAATTCGGGTATGCCCCGGCCGTGGGCAGCGGCAATAGGCACCGGTTCCCCCAGTGCCAGCGAGTAAAAGTCGGAGGTGGCGGCACTGCTGTCTATCCCATCAATCTTGTTGGTTACCAGGACGATCGGTTTATTAAGCTTTCTAAGACTGTCGGCAATTATTTTGTCCGAAGCGCTTAAGCCTTCACGTCCATCAACAATAAAAAAAACGATGTCGGCTTCTTCCAGCGCAATCTGCACCTGTTTCCTGGCAAAACTTTCTATGCCTTCGGCATCGTCGGCTATTCCACCCGTGTCGACCACCAGACAGGCGCGGTTACCTTGTTTGACACGCCCATATTGGCGGTCTCTGGTTAATCCGGGAAAATCCGCAACAAGGGCTTCCCGGCTGCGGGTCAGATAATTGAATAAGGTCGATTTACCGACATTAGGGCGCCCGATGAGAGCAATAACTGGCAGCATGTCAGCGTGACCGGATTTTTAGAGCGGCGAGAGTGCCGTCTTTTGCATAAATATAAACGATATTGTCCATTACTACGGGTTTGGCTTCGATTGCCGAATCGGTAACCTGTACCCGGCCAAGCTGCCTGCCGTCACTACTGGATAGCCAATGCACATAGCCTTGAAAGTCGCCGGCGACCACATAATTCTCATAATAAACGGGGGCTGTTAATTTTCGTTGATGCAAATCCTTCTGCTTCCATAATGGTCTACCGGTTCGCTGATCCAGTTGCAATACATGGCTTTCGGAGTCCGCTAAATAGAGGTATCGATTGTCATGGCTCAAGCCGGAATAGGAAGATATTTCTTCGTTACGCCATAATACATCGCCATCCGGCGCTGATATGGCACCAACTCCTCCCCGGTAGCCGGCGATAAAAATAACACCGCCGGTTTCAATCGGATCGGCATCAAGATCCACCAGCCTTTCAACTTCAGAGCGGCCTTTGGGTATCGCGATACTGGCTTCCCAGACAAATTTGCCATCAAGCAGTTGCAGAGCCATTAACTTGCCGTTATCGTAACCGTCAATGACATTTTCTTCTACGATAATCGGAGCGCTGGTGCCGCGAATACTTAAAGGCGGCACGGTATGTTCATAACGCCAAAGCTGGCCGCCATTTTTTTCGTTCAGCGCTATTATGGCGCCATCCGTCGTGCGCACTAAGACAATGCCTTTGGCAATGACAGGAACAGAGAGCACTTCGCTGGATACCTTGGATTTCCAGAGTACTTCACCGTTTTCAAGATTCAATGCGACAACTTCGGCATCACTTGAGCCTAATACTGCAGTGTGGGTGCCCAAACCCGGGCCACCCGAAAAATGAATTTCTGTTTCTGCTTCCCAAATCAATTGGCCGGTAGTTAATTCACGGCACTGTACTAACCCATCTCGATCTGCTGCCAGTATTTTCCCGAAACCAACCGCGGGAACCAATTTCAATAATTGTCCGTCTGTTCCCACACCGGTCGATTCTTTCCACAGCACATCGACTTCAATCTCTGGGCTATATTCAAGCAATTCATTGGGTGGATCGGAATTATCTTCACCGCCTAAAAAATAATCAGAAATACCCGAAACGGATTCACTTAAGGCATCATAGCCTGCACAACCTGCTAAAGCCAAACAAAGCAATAAAAGTGTAAACAGGCGCATTATTTTGGTTTATCCACCTTTTCGGGAGTCGTCAAATCGTCAATTTTCAATTGCAATAATGGTGAACTATAGCCATTTTCCAGAGCTTTTTGATAGGAAGTCCTCGCCTGGTCAAGACGATCAAGCGCAACATACAAATCTCCCACCAATTCGTCATAGTTACCTGAGAAACTCGCTGTTTTCGCAGGATCGATGTCGTTAATCAGTTGCAAGCCCTGTTCAAATTGTCCCTGCGCCATCATTAAACGGACCAGTCTGATTTTGGCAAGATTGCTGATTTCCTGATTCGAAGAAGCCGTGACTTTTTCAAGAATGGGTCTTGCGGCGGCAAGATCACCTTTTTGAACTTTTATTTTTGCTTGGAGAAGTCCACTATAAGCAGCATAGTCGGTAGAGCCGAATTGCTCTTGAAGCCGTTCGGCCAATTTGTCAGCCGAGTCGTTTTGATCAGCTGCCACTGCTTTCAATAACTGATCATATAATGCCGAAGCCTGACTCGCCTGGTCTTTCTTATAATCCTGCCAGTAATTCCAGCCCAGAATAATGGAAAGACCCAAAATCAAGCCGATGATCGCGGATTGTCCGTTTTCTCTCCACCATCTTTTTAATGCGTCCAGTTGTTCTTCTTCAGTATCGTAAATTTCCACGTATATTCTCTTAAGCTTGCATGTTTAAAAATCAGTAAAACTTTAAACTAGGTTTCTGAATTAGCTCAATTTGCAAAAATGATCTTGCAAAAACGTAATCGCCTGCTGTTGCGACATTGTCTGTTGTTCTTGTTCATGACGTAACGATTTAACGCCGACCTCACCGCGGGCAGTTTCCTCGTCGCCAAGAATGAGGGCGAATTTGGCGCCGGTTTTATCGGCCTTCTTAAACTGGCTCTTAAAACTGCCGCCACCACAATTAACCTGTAATTTTAAGCCGGGAATTTGGTCCCTGATTGACTCGGCGAAATGTAAGCCTTCCCGTTCCGCCATTTCACCGACCCGGATTAGATAGACATCAACCGGATTGGCTAACAGAAAATCAGATCCGGTTTCAATCAGGGCCAGTAAACGTTCGATACCCATCGCAAAGCCAATAGCATGATTGGCTTTCCCACCCAATTGTTCGATCAAGGTGTCATATCGCCCGCCGGCACATATCGTGCCTTGTGAACCAAGCTCATCGGTTATCCATTCAAAAACGGTAAGGCTGTAATAATCCAGTCCACGCACTAGTCTGGAATTGATTTGGTAATCGATGCCCAAATAATCCAGCGTTGCCGCGAAAGTTTTAAAATGTCGAAGGCTGTCTTCGCCGAGATAATCCAGCAATGCCGGGGCGTTGGCAATAACCTGCGTCAGGGACGGATTTTTGCTGTCAAGAATGCGCATTGGGTTGGTTTCCAGTCGGCGTAAGCTGTCTTCATCCAGTTCAGCTTTATGGCCTTGAAAATAGCCGACCAGTTTTTCGCGATAACTCAAGCGCTCAGCGATAGTGCCCAAAGTATTGATCTGCAGCTGAACCTTGTTGCGGATACCCAGTTTTTTCCATAGCCGGTCCATGATCAGAATCAATTCAACATCGATGTCGGGGCCGGCCATGCCATAGGCTTCCACCCCCAATTGGATGAATTGCCGGTAGCGGCCTTTTTGCGGCCGTTCATGGCGATACATTGGGCCATAATACCATAAGCGCAGCGTTTGGTGATGCAACAAGCCATGTTCCAGACAGGCTCTCAAACAGCCGGCCGTACCTTCGGGGCGCAGGGTCAGGGAGTCACCGTTCCGGTCTTCAAACGTGTACATTTCTTTTTCGACGATATCGGTCACTTCGCCGATGGAGCGTTTAAAAAGTTCGGTTTTTTCGACAATGGGCAATCGGATTTCCCGGTAGCCATATGCGCCAAGTAGGTCCCGGATAATTTGTTCAGCATATTGCCAGAGCGGTGTATGTTCGGGAAGAACATCATGCATACCGCGAATTGCTTGTATATTGCTGGCCATAGTGTTTGATAGGCTATTTACGGTAAAGCAGACTTGATTAACTTAGCTTCTTCTGAAAGGGGAAATGTTTCGAGTAGCTGTTTTTGGTATTCAGCGGCCTGTTTCTGATTTCCTAATGCCCGTTCCGTTTGCAGTGCTATCCATAGGGTTTGGGGCGTATGGGACGCAACACTCAAATATCTTTGTAAAAATCCTTTTGCCGGCCAAAGTTCGCCTTTTTGGTAACTGAGTTTTTGCATTTCCTGCAATGCTGGTGCGTAAGCATCATTTAACTGCAGCGCCTGTCTAAAATAGTCCTCGGCCTTTTGTTGTTGTTTCATGGCTAGCTGACACCGTCCGGCATTAGTTAAGGCCAGCCATTGGCGGTCATTTAGCGGAGTCGAGCTGGCTTGCGTTAATAATGCCATGCCCTTTTCAAATTCACCGCGGTCACACAAGAAACGGCCAAAGTTATTCTGAATTCCAAGGTCCTCAGGCGAAAGATTCAGCGCCGTTTCATAATGGTCTCTGGCATCATCGTATGCATTCAGTTTTTCGTATAAAAAAGCCAATGCGTTATGAGCTTGGGCATTATGGGAATCTTTTTTAAGGGCTTGCTGAAGATTTTCTTTTGCAATTTCGAGCTTATTCATGCTCAGGTAGCGCACGCCTAGCTGTAAATAGACATCGGCCGAATCTGTCGTTTTTTTTTCGGTCGTAGACGTGCAGGCAATCAAAGTAACTGTCAGCAGAAAAAGTGGGACTCGATACATCATTTTGATTAGATTAAGCAGCACGTTCGGGACCTATTGCGTTTAGTTTAAGATGTCTTCGGCTTTTATCTTGTACTTTTCCAACCAATTGGCCGCAGGCCGCATCAATATCTTCGCCGCGTGTTTTTCTTATGGTGGTTACAATGCCCGCATCATTCAGCAGGCTTTTAAAGCGGTGTATCGTTTCTTTGCTTGAGCAAGAGTAAGAGGAGTTTGGAAATGGGTTAAAAGGTATTAAATTGAGTTTTGAAGGAACGGTTTTTAATAACTTGCTTAGTCCTCGCGCATCCTCCATTGAATCATTGACGCCCTTGAGCATGACATATTCAAAGGTGATGGTTCGCCGTGGTGCCAGTTTGGCGTTCTCCCGGCAAGCCTCCATCAATTCCTGTAACGGATATTTTTTATTGATCGGAACCAGTTCATTACGCAATTCATCAGTCACGGCATGTAAGGACACAGCAAGGCTGACATCGCACACTTTTGTCAAACGGTTCATGGCTGGGACTATCCCGGAGGTACTGATCGTCACTCTGCGTTTAGAAAGTCCAAAAGCGAAATCGTCCATCATCAGATTCATGGCGGCAACAACGTTGTCGAAATTTAGTAATGGCTCGCCCATGCCCATCATCACGACATTGGTAATTCGGGCTGTCTTGCTCAATCGTTTTTGTGCTACGACAAGCTGTCCTATGATTTCCGCAGTGGTCAGATTGCGATTAAAGCCTTGCTGGGCGGTGGAACAAAAAGTGCAGGCCAGTGCGCAGCCGACCTGCGAGGAAACGCATAAAGTACCGCGCCCTTCCTCGGGGATGAATACTGTTTCGATACGGTTACCGCAACTAGTTTGTAACACCCATTTTTGAGTGCCATCAGTGGCCGTTTGTTCAACAGCAATTTCTGGTGCCCTTATGCAAGTGTTCTCTTTCAGATAGGCACGCAACGGCTTACTCAAGTTGCTCATCAGGTCGAAGTCTTTGACTTCTTCCTGATAGATCCATTTAAGAAGCTGGGTCGCCCGGAATGGCTTTTCCCCCATTCCGGCAAAGAAATCTATAAGCCCCTTTCTGTCGAAATCGAGCAAATTGATTGCTAAGGATTTAGCGGGTTCTGGCACAGAGTTCATTGTCTGTGAAAAAGAAAGCGATTTCTCTTTTGGCGGTTTCGGGGCCATCAGAGCCATGCACGGCATTCTCATCGATACTGTTGGCGAAATCGGCTCTGATCGTTCCGGGTGCTGCTTCTTTGGGATTAGTTGCACCCATAATCTCACGGTGTTTGAGAATGGCATTTTCACCCTCCAGCACCTGAATGATCACCGGGCCTGAAATCATGAAAGTAACCAGATCCTTATAGAAGCCGCGTTCACGATGTTCGGCGTAAAAACCTTCGGCTTGTGCTTGAGTCATATGCAGCATTTTAGCAGCAATAATTTTCAAACCGCTTTTTTCAAAACGGCTGTAGATTTCACCGATAATATTTTTAGCTACCGCGTCAGGCTTGATGATTGAAAATGTGCGTTCTATCGCCATGTGTGTTAAAGCTCCGGTTAATAAATTAAAAATCGTTGATTATACC